>Ga0209532_1000810_pt1 | contig 26163 bp, 29 predicted proteins | sample COG_02_FD_184746 | JGI IMG/M metagenome (GOLD analysis project Ga0209532, IMG submission 184746) | Pelagic Microbial community sample from North Sea - COGITO 998_met_02 (SPAdes) (version 2) | ecosystem: Environmental > Aquatic > Marine > Neritic zone/Coastal water | place: Helgoland, sampling... | reverse complement strand
GCTACGGCTACGGCTACGGCTACGGCTACGGCTACGGCTACGGCTACGGCTACTATCAAGAAGATGATAAGAGCTAACGATAATGAAAGCTGCGGACCCCGCTGAACGTAACTGGTACGTACTCTATACCAAACCCCGTCATGAAAAAAAAGTAGCGGAGCGTTTAACGGGTGCGGGCTATACACTCTATTGCCCTTTACAAAAAGTCGTTCGCAAATGGTCCGACCGCACGAAGGTGGTAGAAGAGCCCCTGTTTAAAGGATACCTATTCATTCAAATAGAAGACCACAAACGCGACGAGGTCTTTACCTTTCCAGGTACTGTGCGATACCTGTTTTGGTTACATCGTCCCGCCATTGTTCGAGAAGAAGAAATTGCCACCATACAAAAATGGCTGGGCCATTACGATCACGAAAGGCTCAAGGTCACCGACATTACACCAGGTGCCTACGTGCGCATTACTTCTGGTAAGTTCATGAATGAAGAAGGAGTCTTATTAGACACGTCCAATTCCAAGGCCCTTGTGCAGCTCAAAGAGCTGGGCATACAACTCAGTCTGGACCTCACTCAAAACGAGCTTCAGGCGCTTCAGCGCTCGACTTAAAAAAGTCTCAAGCGAGGCAAAGTGAACAACAAGTAAAAATTTTACTTGTTCTTTGCATTGAGGCGTCCCATTCTATCTTACTTTTACATTCCAAACCAAGACCAGTGATACAATAAAAGTGCGTTTGCACTGTTTGTATGCACTACCCCGGCACATACCCGCCGGTGGGCACAGCTACCGTAGCTTTCTTCTAAAGCTGGATGTGACTCACCGCGGCGAAGCCGTGAAAAAAAGGCCACATGCCCAGCAACCTCCTAGGACCACTTATTACTTCCAAAACCCGGCTTAAGCTGCTGCTGCGATTCTTTTTGAATCAAAACTTAAGCGGCTACCTTCAGGGTCTCAGCAAAGAGCTTGACGAAAACACCAACAGTGTACGTGTGGAGCTCAACCGCCTAGAAGAAGCAGGCCTACTCTCGACCGAAGAACAGGGAAGACGCAAAGTCTACAGCGTCAACACCGCCCACCCACTCACCACAGATTTATCGAACATGCTCCGTAAGGTGACCGGCATTGATCAATTGGTCGATCGCGCGGTCTCGCGTATTGGTGATACGTTAGAGCAGGTATGGATTACAGGTGCTTTAGCGATGGGCATTAACAGCGAGGAGCTGGAAGTAACCTTGGTGGGCGAGGGACTAGATACGGATTATTTGGGTGAGCTGATGGGTAAAGTGGAAACCTTAATTGAAAAGACCATTATTTGGCAGGTGCTAGAGCAAATGCCGGATGAAAAGCGTGAGCAATGCCTACTGGTCTGGGAAAAAGGGGTGGAACAATGATTGCCCGGTTGCAGGCATATAGGCCGTATTTTACGCTGAATTACGGTGGGCAAGACATAAAAATGACATGAAGAAAAAAGCAGTCATAGTATCTGGATACTTCAATCCCATTCACAAGGGGCACCTGGAGTATTTTAATAATGCTAAGGCCATTGCTGATGAGCTTTTTGTCATCGTGAATAACGACCATCAAAGAGCCCTGAAAGGAAGTAAAGAGTTCCAAAGCGAAGAGGAACGAATGATCATTGTATCGAACATCAAAGCGGTGGATCAAGCCATTATATCGGTGGACGAAGACCGTACAGTTTGTGCGACACTAGAGAAAATCGCCAACGAATATGGTAAAGACTATGATCTAGCCTTTGCCAATGGTGGCGATCAAAACAATGACACCATACCAGAACGCTCAATCTGCAAAAAAATGGGCATCGCCCTCATAGACGGGCTAGGAGATAAAATTCAATCGAGCAGTTGGTTGCTTAAGAAGTTATAAAGAAGAGTTATGAGTAAAGTAGCACTAATCACAGGTGTAACCGGCCAAGACGGGGCTTACCTTACAGAGTTTTTGCTTAAAAAAGACTATGTAGTTCATGGGTTAAAACGTCGAACTTCCTTATTCAACACCGATCGAATTGATCATTTATATCAAGACCCGCACATTGACGGTGCTAACTTCTTCATGCATTATGGGGACATGACTGATAGTACCAACTTGGTACGATTGATTGGGGAGATTCAACCGGATGAGATCTATAATCTCGCTGCTATGAGCCATGTTCGTGTTTCTTTCGATGTGCCAGAATACGTAGCCGATGCTGACGGTATTGGAACCCTTCGACTGCTAGAGGCTATTCGAATTCTTGGTCTTGAGAAGAAGACACGTATTTATCAAGCCTCGACTTCTGAGCTATACGGTAAAGTACAGGAGGTGCCACAAACAGAGAAAACACCTTTTTACCCGCGCTCTCCTTATGCTGTAGCGAAAATGTACGCGTATTGGATTACCGTAAACTATCGTGAGGCTTATGGAATATTCGCTTCTAACGGTATCCTTTTTAATCACGAGAGTCCGATTCGCGGGGAGACTTTTGTAACTCGAAAGATAACCCGTGCAGTATCTCGTATTGCTTTAGGACTTCAAGACAAATTTTACTTAGGAAACCTAGACTCTAAAAGAGACTGGGGACATGCTAAGGATTACGTTCGCATGATGTGGATGATCCTTCAAGCCGAAGAATCTGAAGATTGGGTGATTGCCACCGGAAAGACTACTAAGATTCGTGATTTTGTGAAAATGGCTTTTGACCACGTAGGTATTGAACTAGAATTCTCAGGTTCAGGCGTTGATGAGGTTGCTAAAGTTGTAAAGTGTAATAATCCTAGCTACCAGTTAGAAATAGGCAAAGAGGTCTTAGCGATTGATCCAAAGTACTTCCGCCCAACTGAGGTAGACCTATTGATTGGAGATCCTACAAAAGCTAAAGAGAAACTGGGTTGGGAACCACAAATTCAGCTCGCTGAGCTTGTAGAGGACATGATGAGCTCGGACCTTAAACTAATGCAAAAGGACAAATACCTCGAAGACGGAGGCTATCAAACTCTAAATTACTTTGAGTAATGATTAAAAAGTCAGATAAAATATACATTGCTGGCCATCGTGGAATGGTGGGTTCGGCATGCTGGAGAGCGTTAGAAGCAGAGGGGTATAACAATATTATTGGAAAAACTTCTAAGGAGCTTGACTTAAGAGATCAGAAGGCTGTTGAGGAATTTATTAAAGCTGAAAAACCAGTAGCCATCATTGACGCTGCAGCAAAAGTTGGAGGCATTCTTGCAAATGACACTTACCCATATGAATTCTTAATGGACAACATGCTCATTCAGAACAACCTTATTCGTTCTGCGCATGAAAATGATATCCCAAAGTTCATTTTTCTTGGATCGAGCTGTATCTATCCAAAATTTGCCCCCCAGCCTTTAAAGGAAGAGTACTTACTTACAGACTCCTTAGAACCAACAAATGAATGGTATGCAATTGCGAAGATTTCCGGGGTTAAGCTGATAGAGGCCTTGCGCAAGGAATATGGTAGAGACTACGTATCGCTTATGCCAACGAACCTATATGGACCTAATGACAACTTTGATTTGAAGTCATCTCATGTATTACCGGCGATGATTCGAAAGTTTCATGAAGCCAAGATAAATGGCAATTCTCCGGTTGAGCTTTGGGGTACAGGTTCTCCAATGCGAGAGTTTTTGCATGTAGATGATTTAGGTCAAGCTGTTTTGTTCGCTCTAGAAAATAAGCTTGACGAACACTTATATAATGTTGGGACAGGTGTGGATTTAACCATTCAAGAACTGGCAGAGTTGATTCAGACTACAGTAGGGCACCAAGGCGAAATAGTCTGGGATAATACAAAACCGGACGGAACGCCTAGGAAGCTCATGGAAGTCAGTAAACTTTTAAAAGAAGGCTGGAAGGCTAGAATTGATTTAGAAACAGGTATAAGAAAGGTATATGCTTGGTTTTTAGAAAACTCCTCAGACGTAAGGAATATTCAGATATGAGAGTAATTGCATTGATGCCCATGAAAGGTGAATCTGAACGTGTTCCTAATAAGAACATGAGAGATTTTAATGGCCAGCCACTGTGTTCGGTAATGCTAGACAAACTGGTTGGTTCTGATTTGATAGATCAAGTCCTTGTCAACACTGATTCTAACCAGATTAAAAGCTTTATAGAAAGTAGATATGATAAAGTGAATGTCATTGAGCGCCCTGCTGAGTTGATAGGTCATGATGTAAGTATGAATAAAATCATTGACCACGATATCAGCCAATCGCCTGCAGATGTGTATCTCCAAACACATTCTACCAATCCATTGTTGAGAGTAGAAACAATTACCGCAGCAATTGAAAAATTTATTGAAAACAAACATAAAAAGGATTCCTTATTTTCTGTAACCCGATTTCAAACTCGATTTTATTCAGAGAATGGTAAAGCGCTAAATCATGATCGAGAGGTGCTGATTAAAACGCAGGATTTACCAGTACTTTATGAGGAGAATTCATGTATCTATATTTTCACTAAAGATTCTTTTGACAAGAACAAAAGAAGAATTGGAGACAAACCAATTCTTTTTGAGATTAATCAATTAGAAGCCGTAGACATTGATGTTGAAGGGGAGTTTGTTTTAGCAGAAAAACTTCATAAAGTATTATAGTATGCCATTGAATAGAAATTTAAGAGGAGATTTAAAACATAAACTAAGTAATAACGAGTTGACACTTGGATCTTGGTTGACAATTAATCATCAATCTGTGGTTGAAATCATGGCGTCCGCTGGTTTCGAATGGCTTTGCATTGACATAGAGCACTCAGCGATTTCAATTTCAGATGTACTCAATTTAATAGGACACATTCAAGGGAATGGGATGCAGGCTCTTGTGCGCGTGAACGAAAACAATCCCGTTATAATCAAGCAGGTGATGGATGCAGGAGCAGATGGTGTAATTATACCAATGGTTAATTCGGTTCAGGACGCTGAGAGAGCTGTCGCCTCAGTTAGATATCCGTCTCAAGGCTCAAGAGGTGTAGGTCTGTCAAGAGCACAGAATTATGGCATTGGTTTCGCGGAGTACCAAGACTGGCTCAAAAATGATTCGGTTATTATCGCTCAGATTGAGCATATCAATGGGGTAAATGAATTGTCTGGGATTTTAGATGTACCGGGCGTTGATGGGATTATCGTAGGACCTTACGATTTATCGGCTTCTATGGGATACCCTGGCGAATTTGACCGAGCTAATGTAGTGGAGGCATTGAAAAGAGTAGACACTGTTTGCCTTGAAAAAGGTCGTCCGTTAGGCTTTCATGTCATTAGTTCTGATCATACCAAAACCTTGGAAAAAATAAAAGTTGGATACAAATTCTTAGCTTTTAGCTTGGATTTTTTCTTCTTAGGAGATTCGGCACGCAGAGAAATGAGTGAGTTAAGAAAGGTAACCCAATCATGAGAAAAGAAGATACGATTCTAATTTTCGGAGGCTCTGGTTTCATTGGATTTGGCTTGGCAAAAAAGCTTCATGAACAAGGCTACACTTCAATTTTTATTGGTGATGTTAAACCCCCAAAAGAACCTTTGCCGAGAGGAGTGTCTTATATGCAATGTGACATAACAGATGAGGAAAGTGTGGCTTTTTTATTTATGGAATCTAGCCCAAAAGTAGTCTACAACCTTGCGGGTTTTGCTAATTTAGACAAGGCTATTAAGTTCCCGAGAATAACCATGGAGCTCAATGTAATGGGGAATATTAATTTGCTAGATGAATCCGTTAAATCTGGTGTAGAGTTATTTGTTTACGCTAGTAGCGCTTATGCCATGAATGATAAGGGATCTTTCTATGGTATATCAAAGTTAACATCTGAGAAAATTGTAGAAGAATACTATAAGCAACATAGCCTTAATTTTTCAATTTTGAGATATGGTTCGATATACGCTGCTGTAGATTTCGATAACAATTACCTATTTCAATTGGTGAAGTCAGCGATTGAAACAGAGAAAATTATTCATAAAGGTGATGGGGAAGAGCTTAGAGAATATGTGCACGTAAAGGATGTCTCCGAGTTATCCGTAAGGGTTATGGAAAACAGAGATTTTTGGAACACTTCTTTGATGCTAACGGGTAATGAGCGAATGAAACGGAGGGAATTGTTCGAAATGATTCGGGAAATTATAGGGAACAAAGAGCTAGAGATTCAGTATCTAGATGATGGATATTCGAATCATTATAAGTTCACTCCTTATTCTTTTCAAGGTACTAGTGCTAAAAAAATTACCGCTAATCCGCATTATGATATGGGGCAAGGCATTTTAGAATGCGTTCAAAAGGTTATGGAGACTCGAGAATTTAAACGATTAGATGAGTAAGATTAATCGGATTCACTCATATCCTAAATGGGAGCAAGCCTGCTACCTTGAAATCGCAAGCGTGATTTTATCTTCCTCAGAAAAAAAGAACATAGCTCTTTCCGGAGGAAGCACTCCAATTCCTATTTATAAAAGAGTTGGAAAGTTGCTTGAATCTTTGCCAGAGTCAAAAATTAAGAATATTCGGTTTTTTGTGGTGGATGAGAGAAATGTGTCATTAAGATCAGCGCGAAGTAACAGTGCTATGATCATGAATACTATTGGACAAAACACAGTTGTTCCCTTCGATCCAACTAAACAGTCCCCAGAGATCTATTATCAACACATGTGTCAAGAGATAGAAGCAGTTGGCGCCTTTGATCTCGTTGTTTTAGGATGCGGTGAAGATGGTCATACAGCCTCTTTATTTCCGGACACACGTCTGTTAGAGGAGAAGCGTAGTTCATTCATGGAGAATGTACTGCTATCAGGAGAGCTCAGATACAGTATGACATTTTCTCTCATAAATAACGCAAGAAGGAAGGTCATTTTTGTTAATGACAACAATGAAAAGTTAAAATACTTCAGATTATCTACTTTGAATGCTGGAGCTTATCCAATTCATCAAGTTCTTTCAACCCCAAATACTGAAGTAATTCTTCATGAAACATTATAGCGCGTTTATTTTTGACTTTGATGGTATAATCAAAGATTCGGTAAGAGTAAAGTCAGAAGCCTTTGTCCAGCTTTATGAGTCGGAGGGAGAGGAATTTCAGCGAAAGGTTGAGCAGTATCACCTGGCAAATGGTGGTATTAGCAGGTATGTGAAATTTAAAGTTTGGAATGAATGGCTTGGAAGATCTGTGTCAGAAGAAGCTATTGACGAGCTTGCAAATAATTTCGCTGAGTTAGTAATAGAAAAGGTCTTGGCATCACCATTTGTTGTTGGCGCAATGGAGGCTTTAAAATCTGCAAATGAGAGTGCATTAACATTCATCGCTACCGGTACTCCTGATGATGAAATAAAACTGATTTTGAGTCAACTAAAACTGAATGAATTCTTCCGTGAAGTACACGGTTCTTCTAGAAAAAAGTCTGGAATCGTCAAAGACATCTTAGAAAGATATCATTTAACGCCGTCCGAAGTATTATTTATTGGCGATGCTCAAACCGATTATGAAGCTGCTTTAGAGAATGGTTTAGACTTTTACTTACGCAAGACCGATTATAACTCGAGTTGGTTTGATGAAAAACCTGGTATTACCTACCAAGCAAATGATCTCGAATATTTAAAAAAACTAATATCTAAATAATATGAAGGTATTATTAACCAGTACTTCTTTTCAGGATTGTGAAGGCTCACACAAAGAGCTACTCAATCAGCAAGGATGGGAAGTCTCTTATTTGAGAGGACCATTAAAGAAGTCTAAAATTATCGATGAGGTTGCAAGTTATGATGCGCTGATATGTGGTGATGATGAGCTAGACCGAGATGTACTCGAAAAGGGTGCGCGCGGAAGTTTGAAGTTTATCTCCAAGTACGGCGTTGGCTTGGATAAAATTGATTTGGTTGCTGCAAAAGATCTGGGAATCCCAGTTACTAATTGTCCTGGAGTGAATCAAATCGCTGTAGCTGAACACGTACTGGCAATGATTTTCTCGTTTTTCAAGAATATTCATTTAAGCCATGAAATTACTTCTCAAGGCGGTTGGAAAAGACCTTTGGGCAATGAGCTCTTTGGGAAAAAAATAGGTATTATTGGTTTAGGTGCTGTTGGTAAAGAGCTTGCAAAAAGGACTCCATTTCTTGGAATGGAGACTTATGTATTTGATGTGCACCTTGATATTGATTTTACAAGAGCTAACAATTTGGTTGCTTTAGATTCTGTTGAGGATGTTTTTAAAGTTTGTGACATAGTATCAATGCATGTGCCCTTATTGGAGTCTACTAAAGGACTAATATCAAAAAAACTGTTACACGAGACGGCTAAAACCGGATTAGTATTAGTGAATACATCAAGAGCAGGATTAGTTCAAGAACAAGATATTCTAGATGCTATTGCAAACGGAAAGCTCGGAGGATATTTAACGGATGTGCTTGCTGTTGAGCCGATGGACGAAAGTTGTATGTTAATGAACCGACCGGGTGTAATGATTACTCCGCACATAGGTTCAAGAACTAAAGAGACTATTCAGAGACAAGGATCTATGGCAGTCGCGAATTTAATTGACATGCTTCGTGAATAAACAGATTATTTTCTTAGCGGAAATTTTTAGACTAGGAAAATTTTTATTTGCTATTTTCTGTCACGAATTTTTTAAAACTAGACCACCTGTCATAGTATATCAGATGGGAAAAGTAGCGTCCTCTTCTATTATAGAGACACTCAAAAAAGAAAAGATTTTTGTTTTTCAAGTTCATAGAGCTAGATTGAATAATATCCTAGAGCTAAGAGAACGTACTGATAAGAAGGGGTTGAGAAGACGTGTTGAGCAGCCTGGACGTTATTTGGGAAGCAAATGGTCAAAGGGTATCCTTAAGGATTTGCCGATTATTGTGCTCTTTCGTGAACCATTAAAGAGGAACATAAGCGCTTTTTATCAGAACAGGGATTATTATTTTAATCACCTAGAGGTTGGAGATCATTTACAAATCGTGGAGGAGTTCATGTCCAATTATAATCATGATCAACCATTAGATTGGTTGAATTCTGAGTTGTTATACTTTTTTCCAGAGGTTATTCAAAACAATGATATAACTAATTCCGAAATCACAAATATCTGTTTACTCTTATCTGAATTCGATGATGATTTAAAATTAGCTAAGATTAATGCCCTTCTAAAGACATCTATTCAAGAATTGTCTTTAGCAAATACGTCTGCGCAGAAGTACTACAACAATTCTTATCGAGCAGTAAGTTCTAATATTTTTAATTCAAAGGAAGTTGTTCGTTGGTATAAGGAAAAATACATTAATACACCTTTTCAAAGCTATTATGAGAATATTAAATAGAAGTGAAAATGATTATGTGGAACTTCTGAGGGATTTTGAAAGAAATCATAAGAGCATTACACCCTTACAATTATTCGAGCACCGCAATTATCTTTCTTGTTATTTCGAGTTGGGTCGCTTTGTGGATTACTCTTTCCTTGTTATATCTCAGGGTCATATTGTTGCTAGTGTTCTGTTAACATTTGATAGAAAAGAAGATTTCGGTTTCTCTTATTTTAACTCAGGCTTTAATATTATTTTAGAAAATAAGGAAGGAATTGAAGAGCAACGCATTTATGACGTAATATTCAAGAGGATATTCAAACTAGCTGTTGATAAAAAGTCAGTGTTAGTTTATCACCAGAATACTGGTCAGGGAATTGATCTATTCGCGGACAAGTTAATTAGAAAAGGAGGTGAGTTGAAATTTAAAATTGTTCAGAAAATAGATATTACACTTCCGGTTGCTGCTTTAAGACGTGCTTTAAGAAAAAGTTATAAGAGCTTAATTAACAGAGAAAACGATAGTGTTACCTATGAGATAATTGATCTTGAGAACTATAGTTCGAGTGTATTTGAAGACTTCATGGAGCTGCACCGTATTGCCGCGGGAAGTGTTACAAGATCTTTAGAAACATGGAATATTCAAGCGAATATGATAAGGAGAGGAGAAGCATTTATGGTATGCGGATTCATGGATGGCGTTATGGTTACAGGCGGTATTTTCCCATTTACTAGAAGTGAATGTTACTACGGTGTTAGTGCCTCTAATCGTGAGTTGTTTCATTTGCCGCTCAGTCATAACGTGTTATGGAATGCTATTGATTTCGCAAAATCGATGAACATTCAAGAGCTCTCCTTAGGAGAAGTAACAGAAGCTATTATTAACAAGGATATTATTGATAGTAAGTTACGCGATATTATTTTTTTTAAAAGAGGATTTGGCGGCAAACTAAGTGTAGAAAAGACCGTAGCATTGAGTTGTAATGTGTGATATTCTTTTATATTCTCGAAGTTGGCAATGTGATTTGTACGCAAATCTAGGTGTGTCGCTGAAAGAACGTGGTTTTTCCGTTTTTCATCTAGTTAACAACCAGTCTGAGGCAGATCGAATTAGATCGATTGACTCGGAGTCTTCGATATACAATCTTGAAGTATTAATTGATAACTTTAAGGTAGAGTCTAAGTTTAAGTATTATGAAGATAGGTATGATATAAGTTCAATGTGGCGTTTAATTTATGCGGATCGACATTTATCAACTTTTAGTTTTGAAGATTTAAGGAGTTTGACCCTATCCATCTTGGGTGTTTTAGAGAATATATTTGAAAGCAAACCATTTAAGTTTTTCCTAAACGAAGAAGTTGCTAATTTCGTAGCTTTCAGTGTATACAAGATAGGAAGCTTTTACGGTTGTTCATATGTTGGATTCTGTGTCCCAAGAAATTATTCAAAATCAAGGTTTGCCTTCACTAATTCGTGGATGTCGAACTTTGTTGAGCTAGATAGGGTTTATAGTTCTCCAGAAATTAAGCTGGATAATACTTCGGAGGCAGAGAAATTTATAGCAGATTTTCGTGAAAATCCGAAGCGTCCTGACTATATGCTGAATCAGAAGGAACAATCTATTTTTAGTTTTGAGTTTTGGAATCGTTTAATGAGTAGTTTTTATTTGACAACTCGAGATTTTTTTACAGTAAATTCAAATAGCAATTTTGAATTTCATGGGATATCAAGATGGAACAGATTTTCGTGGTTATTCAACTATTTTCGTAGTATTTATCAGCGAAAGTATTATGAAGTCCCAAGGACTGGGGATAGTTACGTTTTGTTTCCCTTACATTTTCAACCTGAGGCGACTACTTTGGTTTTGGCCCATCTTTACGAGAAGCAGCTAACTGCTATTGATATTATAGCCAAGAGTATACCTGGTGATTATCTTTTGTATGTTAAGGAGCACACAACTCAATTAGGTCATAGAACTACGCAGTTTTATAGAGATATTATTAAATATCCTAATGTGCGTCTCATAGCGCCAAGCACATCTACATTTGAACTGATTCGTAAGGCTAAAACCGTTATATGTCTGACAAGTACCGTTGGGTGGGAGGCGTTACTTTTGGGAAAGCCTGTATTTGTTCTTGGAGAAGTGTTTTACAGCAAGTTTAAATATGCATACCAGATAAAAAGCAGCGCTGATCTGGCGAAAGAGTTTAAGTTAGTTTCTTTGCCTTCTACTGAATTGTATGAGCAGGAACTGGTCGTTTTTGTTCAGTGTTACCTCAACTCACTGCGAAGAGGGTCTTATCTTTTGGGTACGGAAGGAGTGTTAAGTGCACAGAATATTGAGAATTTGGCGGATAGTTTTATTTTATATTTACGGGAGCATTATGGCATGGATATTTAGAAGAAAATTGTACAAATTAATTTCTAGAGTTTATTATTCCAAAAAGTTCGCAGAATTCGGTGAGTCCTCTTATATACTAAATCCAATCAGATTAGGGAATGAAGATAAGATACAAATAGGCGCACATGTACACATCAATTTGAATGCATGGATTGCTGCTCTAGACTCCGAAAACAAGAATGTCATCAGTATTGGTGACTACACGTATATTGGAAACTTTTTTCATTTGGTTGCAAAGAATTCAGTACGAATTGAGGAGAACGTATTGATAGCGGACAGGGTATTTATTGCGGACAACAGCCACGATTATCGGGATATTAGCACACCTATTCAGTTTCAGAGTATTGTTGATTTCGAGGAGACAGTTATTGGCAGTGGGTCATGGATAGGGGAAGGTGTATGTATTCTTGGTGCGAGTATAGGAAGAAATTCTGTTGTAGGTGCTAATTCAGTGGTTACCAGGGATATACCGGATTATTCGGTTGCAGTTGGGTGCCCTGCTGTAGTGATCAAACAGTATTGCTCAAAAACGGGTCTTTGGATTAATGTTTAAAGTCTCCAAGGATAAGGGTAACTATGTTCTTCAGAATGGCATAGCATCAATGTTAAATGTCGTCCGTTCCATCATTTTCCTTAGGATACTCGGTGATGTTGATTTGGGCTGGATATTGTTTATTCAAAGTATAGCTGTCGTGCTTGGGTTTTGTCAGTTTGGGGCTCTGAACGGGGGTTTTAGACAAGTTGCAGAGTCGGATTCAAGTTCACATCAAAACCATGTTATGTTCACTGTGAATTGGATAATAATGTTTTTGTTTTCATTTTCCCTAATATTATCCCTAGGAGTTGGCTGGCTTTTCTTTCGTGGACAACTGATGTTAATTGCTCTGGGCGTTGTACTAGGAGCTCTATACATTTTAAAGAATTGGGCACAAAATGTGATGATCGCTCGAAAGCAGCTTAAACAAACGAACATTTCAAATCTACTATCTTCATTAGCTGTGGTGGCTTCTGCGTTACTCGTCGTTAAATTTGGGTTCAAAGGAGCAATAGTTTCTCTTTTCTTGGGGCCTATTATTACTGTTCTAGCTGCTCTGATTGTTTCCGATTATAACTTGCAAATGAAATTTTCGATAGATATAGCGAAATCGCTATTTACCGATGGATTTGTTCCTTACCTGTCGTCAATATCATCTACTTTCATGAATCAGGTCGATAAATTTGTAATTCTTTCATTTTTATCTGTTAGCGTGCTGGGAAATTTGTATTTAACATCAGTAGTTATTTCAATATCGTTATTGTTCATGGGAAGTCTAAATAATATTTATGTACCGATTATGTTAGCAGAGTATTCAAAAAGAAGACCCGATCTGTTAAACAGAATCTGGGTAAAATATCGGAATACAATTTATGTCTCAGTTTTGTCTTTGCTTTTTTTATACTTGTTATGTTTTGACGAATTACTAAAGTTGTTTGTGCCAGATAAGGAAGGCCAAATAGAATATGTAAACTTGGCAATTCCTTACCTGATATTTTTTGGTATACGTAGTTTGTTCGGTGTTTGGCCCTACATGATGAGGATGTATGCAGAGCTATTAAAGATAAATCTCATTATGCTTATTTTATATGTTGTTGGTTTCTTAATCATTTATATTTTAGAAGTCATGTCGCTTAAATCTGTTTTATTGATGAAGATGATTCATCAATTCGTTTATTTAATCACAATCCTATTGCTTTTTAGGTTGGCAAGTAAAAAATTGAGAAGAGTATGAAAATATTGATTACTGGAGGCGCCGGATTTATTGGTTCAAACCTGGCAATAGAACTAGTGAAAAGAGGCCATGAAATAAGAGTGTTGGACATATTACTTGAAAAAGTACATGGTCCAAACCCTTCTTTGACGTCTCCAACCTATAAGTCGTTGCTCAGATATCCGATTGAGATTATCATTGGAAGTATTTTAGATAAAGATTCTCTTCGCTCAGCTGTGCTCGATGTTGAAGCAATTTATCATTTGGCTTCAGAAACTGGAACTGGTGAGTCGATGTATCGAAGTGCTTTATATAGTAGTGTAAATGTTGTAGGAACGGCGCTTCTTTTAGATGTTCTGAGAGAAAAAAAATCCAAAGTCAAGAAACTCATATTATCATCTTCTAGGTCGGTTTATGGGGAGGGTTCTTATCAATGTAGTCTTCATGGAATAGTCACGCCTCCATCACGACTAGAATCGAGATTATCAAAAGGTGATTTCGGGTGTTATTGCCCGATTTGTGATTCAGAGGTAGATTTAATAGCCACTAAAGAAAATGCGCCATTTTCATCAGGTTCATTTTATGCACTAACGAAGCAGATACAAGAAGATACAATGCGCATTGTAGCGGGCAGTTTAGAAATTCCATATGTAATTTTGCGCTTGCAAAATGTTTATGGCCCAGGACAGTCTTTAAATAATCCTTATACGGGTATATTATCAATATTTTCGACATTGATGCGTAATAGCAGTGATATTAACATTTTTGAGGACGGTAATGAATCCAGGGACTTCGTATTTATTACTGATGTAGTAAAGGCGTTCATATCCGCTTTATCAACTGAAGATGTTGCTAACACTACTTTTAATGTTGGTTCTGGTCAGCCGACTAGTGTTCTTACAATAGCAAACTATCTAAAACAAGCTTATTCCAGTAATAGCAAAATAGAGATAAGTGGTAATTTTAGACTCGGAGATATAAGGCATAATTTTTCGGATCTTTCAAATGCCTCGAAGTATTTGAAATATAGCCCAGAAGTATCGATAGAAGAAGGTATAAAATTATTTGCCGAATGGGTGTTAACTCAGGAATCATCTTCGTCCGATGATTATTACAATAGTCTTGAAGAACTCTCGGATTTGGGCTTATTAAAGTAATGCTTGTCTATGAAGTTGTTATATATCGGCATTAAGTTTTATGATTATCACATAAAGGTTCGAAACGCTTTTGAAGATCTCGGATATAAAGTCGATTTTGTTTCTATTAGTTGTGACGGATTACGTAATTCGTTTATGCGAAAGATTAAACGCGATTTTTTAGAGAAATTCTATTCTAGCATCGAGGCGAAAATATTGGAATCATGTGTTAACCAGAATTATGATGTAATCTTCGTGCATCAGGGATGGCAATTATCTGTCGACTTCTTTAAAACAATGAAAGCCCAAAATAAAGGTACATTTATTGTTAATTATCATTGGGATTCGATTCGGGCTCACAATTATCTATTCATAGTCGACTACTTTGATAAGGTATATAGCTATGATCCCGTTGATTGTAGGACATACGCCAAGATTTTTTATTTGCCTCTTTTCCATTCTAACCATTCGGAACCAGTTCAAAAGCATTTAGACCTTGTTTTCATAGGTAAATTGCGTACATTTTATTCACGATACAAGTCCATAGAGGCGATACGAGAGTATGCAAAAGATAAGGGGCTAAAATATTTTGAGTATTTACTCACAGACCGCAATTATTATATAAAATCTTTGCTTAAAGGGAGGGTGTTAAGAGGGGTTAAGTTTAAACCATTAGATAGTATTCAGGTAGCCAGGCTAAACCGTAGTGCTCTGGCAGTACTTGATATTCATGATCCAATAAAGTCCGGACTTACAATTAGGTCAATTGAGGCTCTTTCTGCGGGAGCAAAATTGATTACCACCAATCATGAAGTAATTAATGAAGCGTTTTACGATCCTGAGGTGGTACAAGTAGTAGATATTAATAAGTTGGTCATAGATTTGGAGTGGATTAGGAAGGAGGTTCCGTGTGTTAATATGGATAGCTATTCTCTAAAATCGTGGGCAGTTAATATTTTAACTAAGTAGTGTTGAAAGGTCATTATGGCATACTAATTCTACTTTTTCTTTCGGGGAATCCGTTGTTTATTGAGTATGAAAGGATAGTGTTGGTTCTATTCACTCTTTTCATTTTTATTAAGCAGAGCGTTAGTAAAAACGTTTTTATTGAATTGCAAACATTGCAAATGTTGTGTTTTATTTTAGCGATAACAATATGGCATAATGTTACGTTTTCGACTGTTTCTGCAATTACAATTGTTGGGATATTGTGTAGAACCGTTGTTGCGTCATATCTTTTTAAGCGTATTGCAAACTTTGGTGAAAAACTAACAAACGTAATGTTAGTTTTGGTATTAATATCATTTGTTTTTGAGGGTTTAAGACTTCTGTTACCATCACTGTATAACGTATTACTTGAGAGTCTTCCTAGATTTGGCTTCTCAAATTCTGCTTCTGCTGTCTTCTATACTTTTCATGATGGCATAAGAAATCCAGGCCCATTTTGGGAGCCAGGTGTCTTTGGGGGATACTTGGCATTTACGGTTTTTTACAGGAGCAGAATTTTGGGAAGGGCATTGAATGATGGCAAAGGTATTATGTTAATCATCGGAATATTATCGACACTTTCTACTACTGCTTTTTTGGCATTACTATTCATTTTAATTCGGAAATTTCTTGATAGGTACGCGGGTCATCTATTTATATTGAAAGTTGTTTACTTAATTCCCGCGTTGTTCATGAGTTGGTTTTTGTATCAAAATATACCTGTTCTCGGGGAAAAGATAAACGAACAATTGGAGTATGCACGTGCGTATAGTTCAGGACAAGCCAAGTATACAAGTGCTAGGTTTGTAAATATTCTTAGGGACTTGGACCAAATAGAGGCAAGGCCTTTTTTTGGTTATGGTTTTGAGAACTCTAATAGATTGATTGAAAAGAATACTCATTTTGCCAATTTGACAGTTGGCACGACGGATTTATTCGTTAGATTGGGATTGATAGGCGGACTGTACTATTTAAGTTTTATTTTCAGAAATTTAATCCGCGTTAATTTCAGTAAACAGACAGCATTAGAGTTTGTATTCTTTATTTTACTTCTCTCACTTTCAGAGATGTACTTCCGCTACACGTTTTTCTGGGGATTAGTTTTTTTGAAGCACGTGCCACAATATAATAATGTAAGTTATGAGAATAAGTTTCAGCGAAGTTACTTTTAGTCGAGTAATAGCAGGTTTGAAGAGGAGAATTAGGAATTACCCATTAAAACTAAAGTGGCAGTATTCACGAAATGGAATTGAATCTCGTAACAACTTGGCCAAGTTTAAAGATATTCATCGTAATCAGCGATGTGTCCTTATCGCTAATGGCCCGAGTCTCCGCAAGCTCGATATGTCAATGTTTAAAGACGAAATAACGATAGGTTTGAATAGGGTTTATCTTGCTTTTGATGATTGGGGTTGGGAAACAGATTATCTAGTTGCAATCAATGAGTTGGTGTTGAGTCAATATAAAGACGATATATTATCGACTAATGCGATTAAGTTTTTGAACTGGGCTTCGATAAGAGGTGACGATTGTGATGATCGTGTTTACGGAATTTTCAAAGGATTGCACACAAAACCCTTTTCTGAGGATATTACGAAAGGATTGAATTTCGGCGCTACTGTCACATATGCTGCTTTGCAAATAGCAAAATACATGGGCTTCAAGGAGGTTTACATAATCGGACTTGATCATAACTTCCCGTCGGCAAAATATAAAATGCCAAACGTAACTGAATTGGTTGAAGAAAATCAGGACGAAAATCACTTTTTGAACAATTATTTTCCTAAAGGACATCTCTGGCAGACTCCAGATTTAGTGGCTTCAAATTATTTTTATCGTCTTGCCAAAGACGCGTTTGCCAAGGATGATATTGCTCTCTTTGATTGCACTGAAGGAGGAAAATGTGACATTTTTAATAAACAATCTTTAAGCTCTATTTTTAAATGAAATTTTCGATGAAGAATAAAAGCCTTCTCATAACTGGTGGAACCGGTTCTTTGGGAAAGGCATTGACACACCATGTTTTACACAATTATCCAGAGGTTCGTAGGGTAGTTATTTACAGTAGAGATGAACAGAAACAATTTCAGATGGCTCAGGAATTTCCTGCTTCTATTTTTCCTCAAGTAAGATATTTAATCGGTGACGTTAGAGATTACTTACGGCTAGAAAGAGCTATGTCGGGTATAGATTATGTAATACATGCTGCTGCAATGAAACATGTACATATTGCCGAGTATAATCCGGATGAATGTATAAAGACAAATGTCCACGGTGCTCAAAATGTAATAGACGCTTGTATTAAAACAAATGTTAGTCGTGTTGTCGCACTATCCACCGATAAAGCTTGTGCACCGATTAATCTTTATGGAGCTACAAAACTAGTATCAGATAAGCTGTTTGTTGCCGCCAACAATTATAAAGGCTCAAAGGATATACGTTTTAGTGTTGTTAGATACGGGAACGTCATGGGATCTAATGGCTCCGTAATTCCATTCTTCATTAAGAAAAAGAAAGAGGGCAAACTACCTATTACTAGTGAGAAAATGACTCGTTTCAACATTAGTCTTCAGGGTGGTGTTGACATGGTAATGCATGCCCTCGAACACGCTTGGGGTAGTGAACTTTTCGTACCTAAAATCCCAAGTTATAAAATACTTGATGTAGCAGAAGCAATTGGTTCTGAGTGCGAAAAGCATGTAGTAGGTATAAGACCTGGTGAAAAGATTCATGAGGAGATGATTACTCCTTCGGATTCATACAATACTTATGATTTAGGCAAATATTACACGATTCTTCCAACGGTCACACCATGGGATTTAGAGGAGTTTAAAAGTACTCATAATGCAAAGCAAGTACCGGAAGGATTTAGTTATAACTCTGGAGACAACGAAGAGTGGGAAACTGTCGATTCCTTACGAGAGCTTATATCAGAACACGTAGATTCAACATTTAAGGTATAATGAATCCAATTCCTTACGGTAAGCAAAACATCACTCAAGCAGATATTGATGCGGTTGTAGAAGTTCTTAAAGCAGACTATCTGACTCAAGGTCCAAAGATTAAAGAGTTTGAGGATGCTTTCGCCTCATATGTAGATGCAAAATATGCCGTAGCTGTATCTAATGGTACTGCTGCCTTACACCTTTGTGCATTGGCACTAAATGTTAGTGAGGGTCAAAAAGTAATCACTACTCCTATAACCTTTGCAGCTAGTGCAAATTGTGTAAGATATTGTGGAGGAGAAGTAGTGTTTGGGGATATTGATCCAGAAACATATCTTCTCGACATTAATTCAGTTCGCGAGCTTCTAGAAGCATCACCGAAAGGAACATATTCGGGCGTCATTCCTGTGGATTTTGCTGGACGTGCAGTTGACTTAGAAGCTTACAGAAAACTGGCAAATGAGTTTGGGGCTTGGATTATAGAGGATGCTTGTCATGCGCCAGGAGGATCTTTCATTAAGTCTAACGGCCAAGAATCAAAGTGTGGCTCTGGAGAGTTCGCCGACCTAGCGATTTTTTCATTTCACCCGGTTAAACATATCGCCTCTGGTGAGGGTGGTATGATTACTACTAATGATGAAGCTCTATATAAAAGGTTACTTGCATTAAGAACTCACGGTATTGTAAAGGATGATAATTTATATACCAATAGTGTAGACTTCGCATCAGGAATCGAAAATTCAGAATCCTATCCAGTGTGGTATATGGAAATGCAAGAGCTAGGTTATAATTACCGTCTAACTGACTTCCAAGCCGCTTTAGGATTAAGCCAACTACGAAGAGCAGATGAAGGGATAAATCGTAGAAGAGAAATTGCAAGTACATACGAGAAGGCTTTCAAGGACAAAGACTTTATTAAAGGGCAATCAGGAGTAGTAGCTGGGCATGCTTATCATCTTTATATAATTGAAGTAGAGGATAGACTTGGTTTGTACAATTATTTAAGAGAAAATCACGTCTACGCTCAGATTCATTATATTCCTTGTCACCTAATGCCGTACTATAGGAATAAAGGCTGGAATGAGGGTGATAGGCCGCATTCAGAAATCTATTATAAGAACTGTATCAGTCTTCCCATGTACCCAACGTTGACAGATACAGAGCAAGTTCATGTGATAAGTTTGATTGATTCATACTATGCTGGATAAAATCTCTCTAGGTACGGCACAGTTTGGCTTAGAATACGGTATAAATAATAACAAAGGTCAAACTAGAAGAGACGAGGTCTCAAAGATTCTTAAAAGATGTAAAAAAGCAGGCATAATGCACATCGATACTGCTGCGGCATATGGAAGTGCAGAAAATGTGTTAGGCGAGGTAATTCAGTCTGAAAGGCTATCTGATTCATTTCACATAACAACAAAGTATAAAAGTGACGGAATTAATAACTTATCTCTTTCTACGCGAGAGTCCCTTCAGAAATTGAGAGTAAAAAAGCTCCATTGTCAAATGTTTCATTCCTACCTGGATTTCAAAAACACAAAGGACTTCATCAAACCTGAAAGTGTCGATAAAATTGGAGTCTCAGTATATACAAATGAAGAGCTTTTAGATACTCTTGAAAATTTCAATGTTAGTGTTGTACAGTGTCCTTTTAATCTATTGGACAATGACTCAATTCGGGGAGAAACTTTGGCAAAGGCCAAACAAAAGGGGATTGAGATTCAAGTTAGATCTGCGTTTCTACAAGGATTGTTCTTTATGGATCGAAACAATCTCCCTCCTCTGTTAATTGAACTAAAAAGCTATCTCAAGGAATTAGATAGAATTTGTTCTGAGAATCAAATTTCTATGTCACATTTGGCTCTGGGCTATTGCTTGTCCAAAGACTACATAGACAAGGTTGTCATTGGAGTTGATTCACTTGAGCAGCTAAATTTAAATATCGAGGCAGTGAAAACACCTCTTCCATATTCTTTAATTGAAGAGATTGATAAAATCAAAGTGATCAACCAATCTCTATTAAGCCCAACTAACTGGTAATGAAAGTCTTATTGATTACTCAGGCTCGTATTGGTTCAACTCGTTTGCCTGGAAAAGTATTATTACCTATTGGGGAAGAAACACTCCTATCCGTTCATCTCAAAAGGCTAAGGGGATGTACTACGATAAATCAAATTGTCGTCGCTACGACTTTTGAAGATGGCATAGATCCCCTAATTGATATTTGTAAGGAGTTAGAGGTTGATTATCATCAAGGAAGTCTAGATGATGTATTGGATAGATTTCATCAAGCAGCTATTCAATATCAACCTGATTGGGTTGTTCGTGTTACCTCTGATTGCCCACTACTTGATTCTCGGGTTGTAGATCAAGTTGTTAGGGAAGCCTTAAAAAGAAACGTTGATTACTGTGCTAATATTATTACTGAGGATTTTCCCGATGGTCAAGATATTGAAGTATTTAAGTTCTCTGCATTACAACGTGCATGGAAAGAGGCAACTCTTAAGTCTGAACGAGAGCATGTAACTCCATATATCAGAAATAATTCCGATTTAAAGGGAGGCGAATTATTTACAGCTCATGATGTGAAGTGTCATTCAAATTTCAATTCCATTAGAATGACAGTAGATGAAAAAGCAGACTTAATTGCAATCCGAAGACTTATAGATGAGTATGGTATAGACTCTACTTGGGAAGAATATGCTGACTACATTAGTAAGCATTCTGAGTCTATTGGTAATTCCGATATTATACGCAATGAAGGATATCAAAAATCATTAAGAAAAGATAAGTAATGAAAAAGGGTCAATCTCTTTATAAGAAGGCCAAAGGCATTATTCCTGGAGGAACAATGCTGCTTTCCAAAAGACCAGAAATGCATTTACCGGAACAATGGCCTTCATATTTCGATACGGCTAAAGGTATAAGCGTGAAAGATCTAGATGGTAATGAGTATACAGATATGTATATCATGGGTATCGGAACCAATACGCTTGGGTATGGGAATTCATATGTGGATGAGGCTGTAAGAGCCGTTGTTAACAAGGGCAACATGTCTACATTTAATTGTCCTGAAGAAGTTGAGCTTGCTGAAAAATTAGTTGAATTACATCCTTGGGGTGAAATGGTTCGTTTCGCACGCTCTGGAGGGGAAGCCAATTCAATTGCGGTTCGCATTGCTCGAGCTGCTTCGGGAAGAGATAAAGTTGCAATTTGCGGTTACCATGGATGGCATGATTGGTATATTTCTACTAATCTAGGTGATAATGCCGGACTAGATGGACACCTTCTTCCCGGCTTAGAGCCAGCCGGAGTGCCCAGATCCTTAAAAGGCACTACAATTCCTTTTACTTATAATGACTTAGAAGAAATTACTCAGATTGTAAAGTCGAATCCTGACTTAGGGGTAATTAAAATGGAGGTTACTAGGAATATGGGACCTAAAAAAGGTTACCTAGAAGGTATTCGTAAGTTATGTGATGAAAATAATATCGTTCTGATTTTCGATGAGTGTACATCTGGCTTTAGAGAAACGTACGGTGGTATACATTTGAAATATGGTATAGAACCTGATATGTGTATGTTCGGCAAGGCTTTAGGAAATGGATATGCAATAACTGCGGTTCTTGGAAAACGAGAAGTTATGGAAGCTGCTCAGAAAACTTTTATCAGTAGCACTTTTTGGACAGAAAGAATCGGTCCAGCCGCGGCTGTTGCCACACTTGAGGAAATGAAGAGAATTAAATCTTGGGAAATCATTACCGCTCAAGGTAAAAAAATTCAAGAAGGCTGGAAGAAGCTCGCCATAGAAAATAACTTAGACTTACAGTGTGCGGGTATACCTGCATTGTCTACATATTCAATTAAGTCCGAGAGCTGGTTGAAGTATAAAACATTTATTACTCAGGAGATGCTAAAAAAAAACTGGCTTGCTGGTAGCAGCGTGTATGTTTGTGTCGATCATACAGATTCAGTAATTGAAAATTACTTGAATGAACTAAATCCAATCTTTAAGACAATTAGCGATTTTGAAAAATCACGTCGAGATATTTCTGAATTGCTCGAGGGACCAGTTAGTCACGGTGGGTTTAAGAGATTGAACTAATGAGAGCCTACAAGGTTTTAAAAAAACAGGAGTTTAAAAAAGACGAATACTATCTTAAGCCTATTCGGCATGAGGATAGATTCGAAATCATGCAGTGGCGTAACGAGCAGATTCTCCATTTAAGGCAAATAAAACCGCTAACTGTGGAGGTTCAGGATAAGTACTTTATAGATGTCATCGCCCCATTATTTAAAGAAGAACGGCCTAATCAAATCCTTTTTTCATTTTTCCGAAACCAGGAAGTAGTGGGCTATGGTGGTTTAGTTCACATTAATTATGAAGACAAAAATGCGGAAATAAGTTTCGTAATGAAAACAGAATTGCAGAACCTTTATTTTGAGAGATTCTGGATTGTCTATTTGAATTTAATTAAGAGACCCGCTTTTCGAGAATTAAACTTACGAAAGATTTATACTTATGCCTTTGATGTAAGAGAAAGGCTATATCCAGCACTTGAAGGTGCTGGCTTTTCATTAGATGCTCGATTGCGCGAACATTGCATAGTTAGAGGAGAGTATAAAGATGTTCTAGTTCATAGTTTCTGGAATCCAACGATAAACCTTAAAATGCGTAATGCACAAGAGGAAGACGTGGACCATTATTTCCGCTGGGCTAATGATACATCAGTTCGCCAAAATTCATTTAATCCTGAACCGATCTTATTTAAGAATCACTCAGAATGGTTCAAGGAAAAGCTAAAATCTGACTATGCTAAACTCTATATCTTTGAAGTACTCGGAAAGCCTGTAGGACAATTTCGGATTGATAAAGTGGATGATGCTTGGGAAATTGATTACTCCGTGGATAAGTCCTATCGAGGTTTAGGAGTAGGGAAAGCGATGATTTCTCTATTCATTACAAAGAGTTCAAAAAACTCATTGCTACACCCCTTAAAGGCATTAGTTAAGAATAGTAACATTGCTTCTCAAAGAGTCTTTCAAGATCTCGGGTTTACGAAAGTGGAAGAGCAAAAGGAGACTACAACCTATCTATATCAATAATGAAGAAATATCTTTTCTTATCCGAAAAGCCGTGGCATGAAAGTATCTATAATTACCTTTCCAAGAGGGAAGGTGAGTCGTGGTTTCGAATATTACGAAAAGAGGATTTCAATGAAGCAGTCCTACAAGAATTACAGCCTGAAATAATATTCATACCACACTGGTCGTATATTATTCCTGAGTCTATTTGGAAAAACTTTACTTGCATTGTTTTCCACATGACAGATCTTCCATATGGTCGCGGTGGCAGTCCGTTGCAGAACCTTATCGTTAGAGGGCATCGGGAAACAATGATATCTGCAATTAAAGTTGATATAGGCATTGATACGGGTGATGTTTACTGTAAATCTCACTTGAGCTTAGAAGGAACTGCACACGAGATATTTATGCGTAGTACACCTATTATAGCTGACATGATAGAGAAAATAATCGACGAACAACTAAGTCCATCGCCACAAATAGGCACTCCAGTTCTTTTTGAAAGGCGGAAAAAAGAAGAAGGCAGATTAAATCAACTTTCTACTTTAACAGAAGTATACGACTATATCAGAATGTTGGACGCCGAAGGGTATCCAAACGCTTTCATAGAAACGGAACACCTGATAGTAAAATTCAAAGATGCGAAGGTTGATTCTACAAATGATTTAGAAATACAAGCTAATGTTGTCATCACTAAGAAATAAGAGAATACTCGTAGTAGTTGCACATCCTGATGATGAAGTTCTAGGACCTGGAGCCACAATGTATCGATTGATAAATGATTATGGGTGCGTTGTACGGGCAGTCATCTTAGGAGAAGGTATTACTTCACGCTCCAATACGCGAGATATAGAGCATTGGCGTGAGCAACTTGAGACACATAAAGCTAACATTGAAACTGCTCGAAAGTATATAGGATACGAATCTACAGGAGTTTATGATTTTCCGGACAATCGATTCGATTCGAAAGCGTTGCTCGATATCATTAAAGTGGTAGAGTTTGAGAAAGACGCCTTCAATCCAGATGTGATATTTACTCATCATGGAGGAGATGTAAATGTTGATCATCAGAAGACCTTTGAAGCCGTGATTACGGCTACGCGCCCAATGGCTCATGAGAAAACTTCTGCTATTCTCACCTTTGAAACTATGTCAGGAACAGAATGGAGAGCAACCTCCGATCCGCGACACTTCTTACCAAACCTAATTATTGAAATAAGCGAGGAGGGACTTGAGGCTAAATGTAAGGCAATGGAATCTTATGAGTTTGAAAAACGAACCTATCCACATCCGCGTTCATCAAAAGCACTCAAAGTTAGAGCCCAAATGTGGGGTGTCGCTAATGGCATACAAATGGCAGAGGCTTTTCAGATAATCCGGTCAATTGAAAAAATATGAAAATAGGAAAGCATCAAATAGGAGAAGACTCTCAAGTATTTGTCATTGCAGAATTGTCTGCGAATCACAATGGAAGTTTAAAAACAGCAATAGAGACTATCCGAGCTGCTAAACGCGCTGGGGCTGATGCTATTAAGCTTCAGACATACACAGCAGATACTATGACCATTGACTGCGATAAAGATGATTTTATTATTAAGGGAACTATTTGGGAAGGACAAAATTTATATGGCCTGTATCAGCAGGCTTACACTCCATGGGAGTGGCATGAAGAGCTCTTTCGAGTAGCAGAAGAAGAAGGCTTAGAGTGTTTCTCTTCACCATTTGATAAAACAGCTGTTGATTTCCTAGAGAACTTAAATGTGCCGGCATATAAAATTGCCAGTTTTGAAATCACTGATATTCCTCTGATTGAATATGTGGCCTCTAAAGGGAAGCCGGTAATTCTGTCCACAGGAATTGCAACTTCTGAGGACATTGAATTAGCCCTTGACGCTTGTCAACGTATGGGAAACCATGACGTTGCTTTACTGAAATGTACTTCGAGTTATCCTGCTCCCATTGAAGAAGCAAATATGGCCATGATCCCTGATTTCAAAGAGAGATTCAATGTTATCCCGGGTTTATCTGATCATACCTTAGGAAGTACAGTTCCAATTGTTGCAACCACCCTGGGAGCAAGAATTATTGAAAAGCACTTTATCTTAGACAGATCAATTGGAGGCCCTGACGCATCGTTTTCAATGAATGAAGACGAATTTACTGAAATGGTTAAGGCTGTTCGAGAGGCTGAAAAAGCAGTAGGTGAAGTAACTTATCAGCCAACTGAAAAGCAGATCAAGGGTAGAGCCTTTTGTCGCTCACTATACGTCGTGGAGGATATTAAAAAGGGTGAAATGATTACCGAAGAAAATGTTAGAAGTATCAGGCCTGGATTTGGGTTGCACCCTAAGAATTTGAAGAACATCATCGGTAAATACGCATTATTTGACTTTAAAAAGGGAGATCGCTTTCAAATATAAAATGGCTATTAACATCATCATCACCGGCGGCGCCGGATTTATTGGCTCTCACGTCGTTCGCTTGTTTGTAAACAAGTACAGCGAATACCGCATCATCAATATGGACGTGCTGACCTATGCTGGGAACCTAGAGAATTTAAGCG
>Ga0209532_1000804_pt1 | contig 26251 bp, 25 predicted proteins | sample COG_02_FD_184746 | JGI IMG/M metagenome (GOLD analysis project Ga0209532, IMG submission 184746) | Pelagic Microbial community sample from North Sea - COGITO 998_met_02 (SPAdes) (version 2) | ecosystem: Environmental > Aquatic > Marine > Neritic zone/Coastal water | place: Helgoland, sampling... | reverse complement strand
TCTGGGTTACATTCAACTGCCAAACAACACGCACCTGCCATAACGGCCGCCAATGGTTGCGCGCCACCCATGCCGCCCAAACCACCCGTCAAAACCCATTTGCCTGTCAGATCCCCATTAAAATGCTGACGCCCAGCCTCAACAAATGTTTCATAGGTGCCTTGAACGATGCCTTGTGATCCGATGTAAATCCACGACCCAGCAGTCATCTGGCCGTACATGGCCAAACCCTTCTTATCCAATTCGTTAAAGTGATCCCAATTCGCCCAATGTGGTACAAGGTTAGAGTTTGCGATCAAAACACGCGGCGCATCTTTGTGCGTTTGGAACACGCCGACTGGCTTTCCGGACTGAACCAACAACGTTTGATTGTCTTCCAAGTCTTTCAGACTGGCAACGATCTGATCAAAGTCTTTCCATGTCCGCGCCGCACGCCCAATGCCACCGTACACAACCAACTCATGTGGGTTTTCAGCCACATCAGGATGCAAATTGTTCATTAACATCCGCATCGGTGCTTCTGTCAGCCAACTCTTGGCAGTGATTTTCGACCCAGTAGCGGGGAAAACGTCGCGGGTATTTTTACGGGGATTGTTCATTTAGAATCTCCAAGAGTTGTGGCCAAATCGACCAAAGAGGTGAGCATAGATTTAAGATGTGCGCGCAGTTTATCTGCTTTAACAGGATCATAATCCCATGGTGCAGCTTCTGCACACAGATATGTTGATTGCGCGATTTCAAGCTGGATCGCATGAATTCCCTTAGTGGGTTGTCCGTAATGTCGTGTGGTCCAACCACCCTTGAAACGGTCATTTAAAACAGCGCTAAACCCATCGGCATTTTTGGCCGTGTCGAAAATCACCCTCTCGATGCAGGGTGCACAGGTTGTGCCGTTATTTGTTCCGATATTTAGATCCGGCAAAATACCCTCAAACAAAAATGGGATTTGTGAACGGATGGAATGACAGTCAAACAGAATGGCAATTCCATGCAAGTCACGCACACGCCCCAGCTCTGACTTAAGCGCTGCGTGATATGGGGCATGAAATAACCTTAAACGCTGTTCAATCCCATCTGAGGTTGGCATCGTTTCCCAGATATCGACGCCATCAAAATCGGACAACGGAACCAATGATGTTGTATTCTGCCCAGGGTACAGACTTTCGCCCATTGGATCACGATTTGCATCAATCGCATACCGGTGAAACGTAGCTTGTACGGATGATACGCCTTTCAACAACCCATCGAACAAGCGCTCAATGTGCCAATCCGTATCCGCCAATTTTCGACCGTTTGCGTTCAGGTGTTCGTGGATTTCATCAGGCAGAAATGTTCCAACATGTGGCATCCCCAAAACAATGGGGCCGGTGCCATGAATGATCTTTACGGGCTTCATCCAGAGGCACCTTTAACGAAATCTGGTAACGCAACACTATCCGTCAATCGCCCATCCGCAACCATCCTTGCAGCGGCTTCCAGCGATGGCGCCATATAGCAATCTGTTGTCAATTCAGGTACCTCAGTGCGCAGTGTTTTTATAACAATCTGCAAAGGGCTGCTGGTTTTAAGTGGCGCGCGAAATGCAATTCCTTGGGCACCACACATGGCTTCGACGCCCAAAATCACATTCAAGTTCTTATTCATCTTCAGTAATCGATACGCCGCATGCGCCGCCATGCTGACGTGGTCTTCTTGGTTTGCAGACGTTGGCGTGCTGTCCGTTGTACAAGGGTTCGCAAGGTGTTTATTTTCACTCATCAAAGCGGCGGTTGTCACTTCTGCGATCATCAGACCAGAATTCAGGCCCGGATCAGGCGTCAAAAAGGGTGGCAAATCAAAGCTCAGAGTTGGATCGACCATCAATGCCACGCGGCGCTGTGCAATCGCACCAATTTCTGAAACCGCTACCGCGATTTGGTCAGCGGCAAATCCAACAGGTTCTGCATGGAAATTCCCACCCGAAACAATCAACCCATCATCCACTAAAACCAACGGGTTATCGGTCACTGCATTCGCCTCGATCTCTAACGTCCGCCCCGCAAAGTGCAACAAATCCATTGCTGCGCCTGTCACCTGTGGCTGACAGCGGATGCAATACGGGTCTTGTACGCGCGTATCACCATCTACATGGCTCTCGCGGATCACAGACCCTTCCATCAACGCGCGTTGCGCACGTGCCACGGCAATCTGTCCAGCATGGCCACGCAAGGTGTGAATGGCATCCTGCAAGGGCGCAGTTGATCCCATTATCGCATCTGTGGACAATGAACATGTCACAACACTACTCGCCGCATTCTGCCACGCGCCCCACAGACCAACCAGCGCACACGCTGTCGAAAATTGTGTACCGTTAATCAGCGCCAACCCCTCTTTAGGACCCAATGTGATAGACTTTAAACCCGCTTTTCCCAAGGCATCCGCACTGGACATGCGCACACCTTCATACATGGCTTCGCCCTCGCCAATCATCGCAGCCGCCATATGGGCAAGCGGTGCTAAATCCCCAGATGCTCCAACTGATCCCTGCGATGGGATCACTGGCGTCACACCATTGGCCAACATATTTTCAATTTGAACGATCGTACCCCATGCAACACCAGACGCACCGCGCCCCAATGACATCAATTTCAAAACCATCATCAACCGCGTCGTTGCATTGACCAATGCATCCCCAACGCCACAACAATGCGACAGGATCAGATTGCGCTGCAAGGTGGCCACGTCAGCGGCGGCGATTTTCACACTCGCTAATTTTCCAAACCCCGTGTTGACGCCGTAAACAGCATCCTCACCAGCGGCGGCCTCTGCAACCATTTTGGCTGCCGCCTCGATCTTTGGGCGTGCAGAAGCATGGAGCGTTACAGCTGTTTCACTTGTCCAAATGGTGTGAAGTTGTGCCAACGTTGTGGCGCCGGGCATCAAAGTAATGGTCATAATTTGCCTTTAAAAATACGTTTATGAATAGGGTTAAAGCCGATCCGATACGCCAGTTCTGCGGGGTGTGAGATATTCCAAACGCACAGATCAGCACGCATTCCGGTAGTTACTGTTCCTCGATCAGCCAACCCCAATGCATGGGCAGCGTTCAGAGTAACACCTTGCAAAGCTTCCAATGGCGTCATGCGAAATAACGTGCATGCCATGTTCATCGTCAACAACAACGAGGTCAGCGGCGACGATCCGGGATTGCAATCTGTTGCCAATGCCATTGGAACGCCAGCATCGCGAAACGCCTGAACAGGAGGCATCTGCGTTTCGCGCAATGTATAAAATGCGCCTGGCAATAACACCGCCACACTACCTGCATCTGCCATTGCTTGTGCATCGTCTGGCGTCGCGTATTCAACATGATCCGCTGACAATGCACCGTAGCGGGCAGCCAATTTCGTTCCACCAATATTTGACAATTGTTCGGCATGTAATTTCACAGGTAAATGCAACTCTTTCGCAACGTCGAACACACGTGCAATCTGTTTTGTATCAAATGCAATGCCTTCGCAAAACCCATCAACCGCATCAACCAAACCTTCGGAATGCGCGGCGCGCAGCGTAGGGATACAAACATCGTCGATATATTCATCAGCGCGGCCTTTGAATTCTGCGGGTACCGCATGTGCGCCCAGAAACGTGGTGCGAATATCCACATCGCGTTCTTTCGCAATCATGCGCGCAACCCGCAACATTTTCAGCTCGGTTTCCAAATCCAACCCGTAGCCTGACTTAACTTCGATCACTGTCGTGCCCTCGGCGATCATCGCATCCACCCGCGTGAACGCGTCGGTCAACAACGCATCCTGGCTTGCGCTACGTGTTCTTGTGACCGTGGACACAATTCCACCACCAGCCTTGGCCACTTCTTCATAGCTTGCCCCATTTAAACGCAATTCAAATTCAACGGCGCGATTGCCGCCGAAAACAACATGGGTATGACAATCGATCAAACTGGGCGTAACCAGCCGCCCGCCCATATCTTGGCATGGGTAACTGCTGAACACAGTGGGCAGATCATCCAGATTTCCAACCCATGCAATATCCTCGCCATCAATTGCAATCGCACCATTCTCGATCAGGCCAAAGTCAGCCTTAGTTTGCAATGTCGCAATTTTTAGGTTTGTCAAAAGCATTGATCGACTCGCTTGTAATGTAGATTGTTTTATATATTATGTACGTACATAATATTTCCGTCAAGTGAGATTGCGATGAAACAAATTTGGGCAAAACAGGCACTATTAACCTCCGGGTGGGCAAATGATGCCCTGATCACGATTGGATCGGATGGACGTATTGCGCAGGTATCTGCGGGGGTCGTTGCCCAAGGTGACCGTGTGGATTTGTTATTGCCCGCACCTGTAAACGTACATTCCCACGCATTTCAACGCGCAATGGCTGGCCTAACAGAACGCCGTGGCCCCGATCCATCAGACAGCTTTTGGACATGGCGCCAACTGATGTACCGCTTTTTGGATCAACTGACTCCCGACCACATCGAAGCCATAACGGCTTTCGTTCAAATGGAGATGCTCGAGGCGGGCTACGCCACCAATGCGGAATTCCACTACCTTCACCACCAAACAGGTGGCGTGCACTATGACAACATAGCCGAACTGTCCGAACGCGTTATTTCAGCCGCATCCACATCAGGCATCGGTTTGTGCTTATTGCCAGTTCACTATCAATTCGGCGGGTGCGATCAGCGTCCGTTGGGGGATGGTCAAATCCGATTTGGAAATAACCCTGATCAATTCCACGCCCTGCATCAAATGGCATCGAAATCCTTACATAACCTTGGTGGCGATGCTGGAATCGGTGTTGCGCCACATTCTTTGCGTGCTGTTGGCATGGACATGTTGAAACAATACGCAACCCTACACCCAACGGGGCCAATCCACATGCATCTGGCCGAACAAATCCCCGAGGTCGAAGAAGTTCACGCCCATTGGGGCGCACGTCCAGTGGAATGGGCGCTGGAAAATATGGAAATGGATGATCGTTGGTGCTTGATCCACTGCACTCAAATGACAGCAGACGAGACAGTCCGCCTTGCACGAACCCATGCGGTTGCTGGCCTATGCCCAATCACAGAAAGCAGCCTAGGAGACGGAATATTCGATGGCGTGTGTTGGTTGGAAAACAATGGCGCAATTGCCATTGGTTCAGACAGCAACATACGCATTGCCTTGGCGGAAGAGCTGCGAACATTGGATTATTCACAACGCCTTCGCGACCACAGCCGCGCGGCATTGGCCACCCAAGATAAATCAACAGGACGTCGCCTGTTCGAGGCTGTATTGGCAGGTGGCGCACAAGCAACCACGCGTAATACAGGCGCACTTGCCGTTGGCAATTGGGCCGATATGTTGTGCCTCGATATGTCCTGTGTGCACACTGCGGGGCACAGTGGCGACACTGTGCTGGATGCTTGGATTTTCGCAGGCGATGACCGACTGGTCACTGACGTCTGGTCAGCAGGGCGACATGTGGTAAAAGAGGGTGAACACCTCAACAAAGCTGGTATCACCTCTGCTTATTTGAGGACACTAGAGGACTTGAAAGGCGCAATATGAACACCCCTTCTTTTCGCAATTGGCAAAGCGTCCAAGACGAAGTTCTTCGTCGCATAAACGCGCGCGAATGGAAGCCGGGCGACTTGATCCCAAACGAGGCTGAACTGGCAATCGAATTCGGCTGTGCTCGCGCAACCGTGAATCGCGCCCTTCGCGAGATTGCTGAAACTGGAATATTGGATCGCAGACGCAAAGCAGGCACACGGGTTGCATTGAACCCTGCGACCAAGGCAACGTTGAACATCCCAATCATCCGCCAAGAGATCGAAGATAAAGGGCAAAAATATAACTACAGCTTACTAACTCGCTCTATCCACACACCTCCCCCAAACGTCAGCACATCGATGCAAACCCCCGTCAGCAGCAAACTTCTACATCTAAGCGCTCTTCACACAGCCGACGACAGACCATTTGCCTTTGAGGATCGTTGGATAAATCTGCTCGCCGTTCCAAATGCCCAAGACACATCATTTGAAACCGTAAGCGCCAACGAGTGGTTGTTGATGAACATTCCCTACACAAGGGGGGAAATCTCATTTTCTGCAACAACAGCAAACAAACAGGAAGCATCTATGTTGGATTGTTCGGTTGATAGTGCTTTATTTCGTACGGATCGCTTAACTTGGAATGGCGACGATGCAATTACAAAACTACGGCTTGTGTTTGCACTCGGCTACCAACTTAGAACGTCTTTCTAAAAAGCCGACAGGTATAAATATCACCCAACTCCTAAAATCATACCTCGCGCCAGCAAAACACCTTTGATGAGGAAACCTTTAACTTAATTTCAATTATGGTGTTACATCAAGCTCGGGTTTTATTCTTTGCGACGCTCATTCCAGTTCACTCAGGTTCATTGTCACAAGCTCAACAAGATCATAAGATGAATGTTTAAGATAATAGGGCTTTAAACAAAGCGATGCGTCTAATTGTGCTTCCTATTGCAATATGCGCTTGGAGCCTGTTGGCGTTTGTTACACTTGAACCAATATTTGGGGGCACGCAAATAAAGGCTGATTTGAATTCCTTGCCTTCCAGCTCTTTGTTTGTTCATAGCTATATCCCAGCGCTGATTTTTGCGACTATTTTGGGAATTTTTGAAAACTGTGGTAACTGCGCATAATCATAATCAAAATTTAGACTTCATTATCTTTACGATAATTTCAGCCCTTTTTTACTTCTTTGCAGCAAATTTTGTTTTATCTTTTGACAACTAAGTTCAGCGGACCCCAATAAAAAATTAATCCCAAATTTATATGTATATTGGGTGTTGTCAGAGGAACTTGAGTGTCACCATTCAAAGCTGATAACCACAACACTTTGGCAACACGCAGTAATACCGTGTGTAGTGCGGAGTGTTTGATTTTAAAGGACTGTGTGGTTGGGTCGATAGGACTCGAACCTATACTCTACGCTACCAAAAAGCGGTGCATTACCATTATGCTACGACCCAACGTGGGGGCTATTTACGCCGAGATTGCAAAACCTGCAAGCCAAAAAATTCAATTTCCACTTGTTTTGTTTCCCACATCCCCCTAGGCCCAAATCCATGAGAAAATTCGATGTCATTATCATAGGCGCTGGCGCCGCAGGCATGATGTGTGCCATCCAAGCAGGCCAGCGTGGGCGATCTGTTTTGATCGTTGATCACGCCAAACGCGCAGGCGAAAAAATCCGCATATCGGGTGGTGGTCGGTGCAATTTTACCAACCTTGATGTGACATATGACAAGTTTATATCGCAAAATCCGCGCTTTGCTGCATCCTGCCTTTCGCGCTACACCCAGTGGGATTTTATTGATTGGGTCGCGCGTTCAGGTATCGCATATCACGAAAAAACACTGGGTCAGTTGTTTTGCGACGGCTCGGCCAAGGAAATCTTGGCGATGTTGCAAACTGCACTAGACGACGCAGGCGTTGTTATCGAAATGGACACATCTGTTCAATCTGTGTCAAAGCGCGATGATTTTGTGCTTCAGCTAAGTTCTGGCACTGCACATTGCGAATCCCTGATTGTTGCGTCGGGTGGAAAATCGATTCCCAAAATTGGGGCAACAGGATTGGGATACCAATTGGCTGAACAATTTGGCCTGTCCCTCATTGAAACGCGACCAGGGTTGGTGCCACTTACATTTGCGCAGCAAGAGTTAGAACCGATCAAAGCAATGGCAGGCACATCCGTGCAAGCGCGCGTCACCTGCCACAATACCAGCTTCGAAGAGGGACTTTTGTTTACGCATCGGGGCTTGTCGGGCCCATCAATCCTGCAGATCAGTAGTTATTGGCACGAAGGCGACAATATTACTGTGAACCTAGCGTGCGGGATGAATGTCTTGCCGTTATTAAAAGAGCAGCGCCAAAATCGAGGTAAGCAAGCCATCCATAATGCTTTGGCCAATTTGATCCCTTCGGCCGTTGCTAACTTTACGACCAAAGGGGCAGGGATATCAGGTAATTTAGGCGACCAATCCGACACTGCCTTGGAACGTTTGGCCGATGCCGTCCATGCATGGAATATCAAACCAGTGGGATCCGAGGGCTATCGCACAGCAGAGGTTACATTGGGTGGTGTAAACACAGACGAATTGGATTCAAAAACAATGCAGTCCAAAAAGGTAGCAGGGTTATTTTTTATCGGCGAAGTCGTTGATGTAACGGGGTGGCTTGGCGGATATAATTTCCAATGGGCATGGTCTTCGGGATGGGCCGCAGGCCAGGTTGCATAACTGTATGCCCCCACTCGGGGCATACAACGCTATATTGTTTGGTCGTAATCGCCGACGGATTTTTCCGTTCTTACGACTGTATCTATGTCTGCAAAAATGGCGCGCATTTCCGCTTCACTCTCAGGGCTTTCACATACAACAACAAGGTTTGGTGTATTGCTGGATGCACGCACTAAACCCCATGCGCCGTTTTCCAAAATTACGCGCGCTCCGTTCACGGTGACGACGCTCGTAATTGCGCGTCCGGCAATTTTTGCACCGGAATCTGCCATCGCGATCAGCCTCTGAACCAAACGGTCCAAAACGTCATACTTTTCAGTGTCTGGGCAAAATGGCGACATCGTTGGCGTTGCCCAAGTTTGCGGCAATGCACGGCGTAAATCGGCCATTGTCATTTCTGGATTGCGATCCAGTAATTTACACATTTCTACTGCAACGCGCATACCACAATCATATCCACGCCCGATCGGTTCAGCCAAAAAGTAGTGACCTGATTTTTCAAATCCAGCCAACGCGCCCAACTCTTTAACGCGGCGCTTCATGTGGCTGTGACCCGTTTTCCAATAATCCGCTTTGGCTCCAAGGGCCAACAACGCGGGATCAGATGCAAATAACCCAGTGGATTTAACATCCGCAACAAATGTCGAATTTGGATACAATTTCGACAAATCACGCGCCATGATCACGCCGACTTTGTCTGCAAAAATTTCTTCACCTTCATTGTCCACAACACCACAACGATCACCATCGCCATCAAACCCTAATGCCAAATCGGCACCAGACGCCGTGACTGACGATGCCATATCGTGCAGCATTTCCATGGCTTCTGGGTTTGGATTGTAATGTGGGAAATTGTAATCCAGTTCATTGTGGCTTGGGATAACTTCAACCCCAATGCGTTCTAACACTTCGGGGGCAAACGCAGATGCGGTGCCATTGCCTGTGGCGCAAACGACCCTCAATTTACGCGTCATTTTGAAATCACCAACAAGATCGCGGATATACGCTTCGCGGACACCGTCAACACGTTCGTATTTACCGCCATCACGCGCGACGCCTTTACCGTTTAATACGATATCACGCAGCTCATCCATTTCATCAGGGCCATGCGTCAACGGGCGTTCAAACCCCATCTTTACGCCCGTCCATCCATTTGGATTATGGCTGGCGGTGATCATGGCCACCGCTGGCGCATCCAAATGAAACTGACTGAAATACGCCATAGGTGACACGGCGGGGCCGATATCTTTGACGTGAATACCTGCCTGCATCAGCCCCAACATCAATGCATTTTTGATATCCAACGAATAGGCACGATAATCATTGCCAACAGCAATAACTGGCTCGATGCCACGCGCATGCATTTGCGTACCCAATCCCAAACCCAACGCGGTAATGCCGGGAAGATTGATATCATCAGGATATTTCCAACGCGCATCATATTCGCGAAACCCGGTTGGGGTAATCATTGGGTCGTGCAAAAATTCCCAAGTGTTTTGGGAAACGAAGGACTGTGGTTTGGTCATTTTATATTTCCATGCTTAAATTAAAGACGAATTGGGTCTTCTTTTGCAATCTGATCAAATGCCATTAACGAACGAATAAGTTCAGGCATTTTATCCAAATAAATCATATTTGGCCCGTCACTTGGCGCGTTGTCGGGATCTTCATGGCTTTCGATGAACACACCAGAAATTCCAAGGCTAACAGCGCATCTCGCCATCACGGGTGCAAATTCTCGTTGTCCACCAGATGATCCCCCATTGCCACCTGGTTGCTGCACAGAATGCGTAGCATCCATAATAACCGGAAAACCATCACGCCCCATTTCAGGCAATCCGCGCATGTCAGCCACCAATGTGTTGTAACCAAAACTGGTGCCGCGTTCGCAGGCCATCACGTTTTCGTTGCCAGTAGATGTCGCTTTGGCCAGCACATTGTGCATGTCCCAAGGTGCCAAAAATTGACCCTTTTTAATGTTCAAGATTGCACCGGTATTTGCTGCTGCCAACAATAAATCAGTTTGTCGACACAAAAACGCCGGTATTTGCAAAACATCAACGACCTCAGCAACGGGCGCACATTGATCTGCTGTGTGTATGTCCGTGATCACAGGGCAACCCAATTGCGATTTCACTTCTTGCATAACACGCAAGCCTTCATCGATACCCAGACCACGTTTACCTGACAATGACGTTCGGTTCGCCTTATCAAATGATCCCTTAAAGATAAAATTGGCACCATGGTGTGCACAGGCTTTGGACAGCTGCTCAGCAATCATCAACGAATGATCGACACCTTCCAACTGACAGGGGCCAGAAATTATGGTCAATGGACGGTCGTTGGCGATTTCAAAATCTGCCAGTGCTATTCTACGCATATTAATTACTCACTTGCTCTCGAAGGATCGATCCCGTCAGTGAGATCAACAAATAGATACCTGCAAAAATAAGAAATGACAAAAACGTATTTTCAAACTTACGCGGATAGGCGGCATCTTGTGGTGTTACGGGACGCACATTCAAGGCCAGATACCGCGTTTGGCGGCTCGCCTCTATAATGGCGGCTTCCATTGTTTGAACTGATTGGGCCAACATAGTTTGGCGCAACAAGACGTTCGCTTCCGCTTGCGCCAACTCACTGGTTACACGCGCCAAGGATGTATCTGTTCCCGAACCGGCGGTCATACCTTCTCGCAACGCAGCCAGCGATTTTTCAAGCTCGTTAATTTGATTGGTCAATGAATTAACCTTGGCCTTGTTTGGCCTCACATTGTTATTCACTTCGGCCAAGGCAAGACGACGTTCGGACAATGCACCCTCCAGCGTCGAAACTTGTCCCATAATAACTGAAACTTCAGCTTCACCACTAAAGACGCCACGTTTTTCCTGAAGATCCAGAACCCGTTGTTGGGCTTGAATTAAATTGTTCTCTGCATCTTCGCGTAATTTACGCGTTCCATCCAACTGCCCTTCACGCAGTCGACTGGTTTGTTCATCCACGCGTTTTTCTGCGTAACCAATCAATGCGCCTGAAAACGTCATCGCTGATTCAGGCGATGGTGCAATAACTTCCATGCGCAAAATGCCTTCAGTCGGATCAAACCCGACCAACACCTTCTTTTTATACGTTTTATAGGCAGTCTCATTACTTGCATCATCGTCAAGGCGTTGAATAGGATCAACATTATCAGCCTGAAACGCAGCAATGAACCCATGATCATCACTCAATTGAATCATGGCTTCTGGCGATGTCAAATATCCTTGAACACCAATTGAATCCTCTGCTCCGAAAATCGATCCACCGCCACCAAACAGGCTGGACGACGACGGCATAACTGGGTTTTCAGACGACTGCACCATGAATTCGGTTTTGACCGAATACATAGGTGTCGCAACCACATAAAAATAATAACCTGCCATAATGGCTGGAACAGCCACAAAGAAAAACAACCGCGCCAACAATTGCGCCATACGACGTTTGCGCCTGCGCGCCAGATCGCGTTGAATTTTCATAACGGCGCGTGCGCGTTGGGTTTCGGTTATGGGGCCAACTGCAGTACCTTCACGATGTGCAGGCAGGTGGCGATCTTGATCTGCTATGGTTCCGATACGTGCTTCTGTATTATGTGTTTCAGACATCGTCGTTGCTGCGAATGGGTCAAGCCCTTGGTCACGCAATAAACGCACAGCATCCAGATCAGACGACGCATCTACACCGTGCTTTGCCGCCAACTTTCGCGCCAACCGAAGCTGTTGCCCAGACAGGTTTTCCTGTTTAATGGCATCAATTTGTTCACGCACACTGCGTTCCACAGATTTTGCATCCTCAATTGGTTCTTTGTCTGACTTAGCCATAAAAATCTTTCACTTACTTCTCATGCACCTAGCGTCCTAGGTTTGAATTTAAGTTAACGTGTTATTCTTGAACATTAAACAATGGATTGTCTGGCGCGTCTTCGTAATTGTAAACGGCCTTCGCTTCGTCCAACGTATCAAACATTGTCAGGGTGCCATCGCGCATTACGGCGGCCCGATCGGCATAGGCTTCCAGTATTTTTTCCTGATGCGACACGATAACAACCGTCGCTTTTTCAAACTTCTCTTTTAAAATGCCACCCGCCTTGCGATTGAATTCTTGGTCCGTATAATTTGGCATGCCTTCGTCAATCAAATAAATATCAAAATCCAAGGATAACATTAAAGCTAACGATAATCGCGATTTCATGCCTCGTGAATACGTAGTCAGTGGCATTTCGAAATATTCGTCCAAATCACAGATATATCTGCAAAATGCTTCGACATAATCGGGGTCTAGATCGTACAAGCGTGCAATATAACGTACGTTTTCACGGGCAGTGTGCTTGTTGACCAATCCACCTGAAAACCCCAATGGGAAAGATGTACTTGCAGTGCGAATGATCCGCCCCTCGTTTGGCTTTTCGATGCCACACATCATGTTGATTAATGTCGTCTTGCCGGTGCCATTTGGCGCCAAAATGCCTAAACTTTGACCTAATTCGATCTTAAACGACGCGTTGTTTAAAATAACTTTGCGTGACGATCCTGTCCAAAAAGATTTGCTAACATTTTGGAATTCAATCATGTGACAATCCGTTCGGCACCATGCCTAATCCTTGTTATCAGATAGGGTGTTAACCATGTTTGCGCAAGTAATACAGGTCAAGTAAACATGCCCGCCACGACCCAATGCCGTGGATTGTCGGTAGTATTACCCATTTTTGGTTAAAAAATGTTATTCAGTCTTGCCCCTTTTGTTGAATACTTTAAATTGCACAGCGAAAGGGGACCAAAGTGTTACGCTCGTTGTTTACAGCATTGTGTTTATTTGTGCTTTGGTACCTCATGTCAGGTATCCAAAAGCCACTCACGTTGGGTCTTGGCGCTGGTTCTGCACTGTTTGCTGTATGGATTGTGCGCCGCATGGATGATGCGGCCGATGCAGACAGACTTGTCGTAAATTTGCGCCCCATTCAATTAATCAAATACCTTCTTTGGCTGCTGGTTGAAATCGCCAAGGCAAATTGGGCAGTGACAAAAATTATTCTGTCACCACACATGCAAATCAAACAGCATGTTTTCAAAGTACCCTTCACGCAGAAAACTGATTTGGGCCAAACGGTTTTTGCAAACTCAATAACGCTAACACCGGGCACGATCTCAGTAGAGGTCGAACCAGATCATTTCTTGGTTCATGCTCTGTGCTATTCCAACGATGATCCAACAGCGATCGCAGATATGGATGCACGTGTTACGCAAACCGAAGGACGCTCTGATTGATGTTTGAATCCATGCCGCACTACGTATTCTTAACGGCATTGATTTGCCTCTTCATTGCCATGATTTTGGTGTTAATTCGGCTCTACAATGGCCCAACACTCTATGACCGCGTGCTGTCCACGAATTCTTTTGGAACACACACTGTGTTGTTCATTGGCGTTTTGGGTTTCTTGACGGGTCGCCCAGATTTTTTGGATATCGCATTGCTTTATGCGCTGATCAATTTCGTAGGTACTATCGCAATTCTAAAATTCTTCCGCTACCGCGCTATTGGCGATGTACTTGAAAAACGCGAGGCGGATAAATGAGCACATTTTATTTAATCGTTGATATTATTGCGTGGATTTTGATTGTCGCTGGCGGCTTATTTGCAATCATCGGCTCACTTGGTTCGCTTCGCTTTCCTGACTTTTGGTCAAGATTGCACGCAGCTTCCGTAACGGACAGTGGCGGTGTTATTCTGCTACTCTTGGGAATGGGGATGCATTCTGGTTGGAACCTCATAACGTTCAAATTGTTCCTGATCGGTGCGTTTTTGTTTATCACTGGCCCAACCTCCACACATGCCGTTGCAAATGCCGCGTTGGTTTCAGGTTTGAAACCGCCACGCCAGCTTCGTGCAGATTTGGATAAATCCGATGATTGATACAGTTACAAATATCATCCTTCTGACAATGTTGGTGCTAACCGCACTTGCAATCGTACGTATGGAACGCCTTTTTGCGGTTGTGATGCTGTCTGGCGTTTTCAGCTTATTGTCTGCATTGCTCTTCGTAACGCTGGACGCAGTAGATGTTGCCTTCACAGAGGCGGCGGTTGGCGCGGGTATCTCCACAGTTTTACTACTGGGTACAATTGCCCTGACAAAACCGGTTGAAAGACGCGCACGCCACACCGCCTTTATTCCATTCATAGTGGTTCTCGTCACAGGCGCAGCACTTGTTTACGGCACATTAGATATGCCTGCGTTTGGCGATCCAAACGCACCGGCACAAATCCACGTTGGCCCCGAATATTTGGCACGAACCCCTGATGACATCGATGTCCCAAACGTCGTGACCGCAATTCTGGGCAGCTATCGCGGTTATGACACGCTTGGCGAAACCGCAGTGGTATTTACTGCTGGGATTGGTGTTTTATTGCTTTTGTCTGGCCTGCGTCGCCGTCGCGAAGACGAAGAAGAGGACCAAGCATGATTTTTCATCACCTCATATTGCGCGTGGTGACCAAAATTTTGGTTGGCACCATTATTCTCTTTGCACTTTACGTTCAATTCCACGGCGATTTTTCACCCGGCGGCGGATTTCAAGCGGGCGTAATTATGGCCGTCGCCTTCATTATCTACGGTATCGTTTTTGGTCTTACCGCTGTCAAAAAGGTTTTCCCTGAATGGGTTGTGCACAAGACGTTGGCGTTTGGTGTTTTGATTTATGCAGGCACTGGCATTGCTACAATGTTTTTAGGTTACGATTTTTTGGACTACGATGCCTTTTCCCCAGCGCACCCAACAGTTGGTCAGCATTGGGGTCTGTTGGTTATTGAATTTGGCGTTGGCGTGACCGTTACAGGTGTCATGGTTGCGATCTATTACGCATTCGCTGGCCGCCCACCTTCTATTTCAGATGAGGATTGGTAATGTCAAAACTACTTGATCTACAATTTTTGGCAGGCCACGCGCATTACCTGTTGTTTATCGTATTGATGATGACGGGATTGTTCATCGTCGTTGATAAAACCAACCTTGTGAAAAAGATCGTCGGCTTAAACATCTTCCAAGTCTCCGTTTTCATGTTCTACGTCTCAATCGGCAAAGTGACAGGCGGCACCGCCCCAATTTTTCCAATGGATGATAAGTACCACGTCGACAAAGAGGCATTAGTTGGCATCGCTTATTCCAACCCACTGCCACATGTTTTGATCCTAACGGCCATTGTTGTTGGCATCGCCACCACGTCACTGGGATTGGCCCTGATCGTCCGTATCAGAGAGAGCTTTAACACCATCGACGAAGAAGACATCCTTCACATTGAACAAGAAATGACACGCGACGATAATCGCAAATATGGAAACGCCATGGGGGGCTTGGCATAATGGCCGATACTGCCGTCGTCGCTGAACACACTTTGCGCACGTTTAAGGACCATTTACCTGTCTTGCAGGTATTGGTTCCATTTTGCACTGCACCATTGATTGTTTTATTGGGTTCACGTCGTTTGGCATGGCCGCTGGCCTTCATCGCATCTGCGACAGCCTTGGTTATTTCAATCATGCTAATGTGGGAAGTCCGCGAAGGCGGCTATGTCGCCTATACTTTGGGCGGCTGGGCACCACCACTGGGCATTGAATACCGCGTGGATGCGGCAAATGCCTTTGTTTTATTGTTGATCAGCGCAATTGGCACAGTGGTTTTACCCTACGCCTATATCTCGATCAAAGACGAAATAAAGGCACGCGACCACACGCTGATGTACGCGTGTTGGATGCTGTGTTTCACAGGCCTTTTGGGCATGGTTGTCACAGGGGACGCCTTTAACGTCTTTGTTTTCTTGGAAATTTCGTCTCTATCCACTTACGTCTTGGTGGCCCAAGGCGCTGGCCGTGACCGCCGCGCGTTAACTGCCGCCTACGACTACCTGATTATGGGCACAATCGGCGCCACATTTTTCGTGATTGGTTTAGGCATGTTGTACATGGCCACTGGCACATTGAATATGGCAGACCTTGCAGACCGCATTGCGGATCAAGGTGCCAACCGCACTGTGCGTTCGGGCTTTGCATTTATAATTGTCGGAATGGGCCTAAAGGTTGCAATGTTCCCACTGCATCTTTGGTTGCCAAAAGCATACACATTCGCCCCATCCGCCGTCACTGTTTTCCTTTCAGCAACAGCAACAAAAGCAGCGATATACGTTGTAATGCGGTTTACGTTCTCGATCTATAACCCTGACTTTTCGTTCACAAATAACACACTCGAAATCATCTTCGCGCCCTTAGCAATCATCGCGATGTTCTCGGCCTCCTTCGTGGCTGTGTTTCAGACAAACTTCAAACGGATGCTGGCTTATTCGTCCGTCGCCCAAGTTGGCTACATCTTGTTGGGTATATCATTGCTGACGGAAACGGGGCTAACAGCCGCTATTTTGCACATGTTTAACCACGGGATCACCAAAGCATTGTTGTTCATGGGCGTCGGCGCATATGTGCTGCGTTCGGGCGGTGCCTTTTACACGCAAATCGCTGGATTAGGGCGCAAAATGCCCATCACATCTGGTGCCGTTGTCATTGGTGGTCTGTCATTGATCGGTGTTCCGGGAACTGCTGGGTTTATTTCAAAATGGATATTGGTTCAGGCCGCCCTTGAACGCGCACCTGACAATGCAATGTTCTTGGCAATCGCCGTTGCAATCGTTTTATCGTCACTTCTGGCCGTGGTTTATGTCTGGCGCGCCTTCGAAGTCCTGTTCCTCCAAGAACCCGATCCAAACTCAACAGCAACAGAAGCACCATTGATGATGTTGGTTCCAATGTGGATCATGGCCGGTGCTTGTATCTGGTTTGGGTTTTCTACGGAGCATCTCTATGAATTCGCGGCCCAAGCAGCCCAAGGTCTGTTGGACGGCTCTCAAGGAATGATGATCTCAACTGGTCAGGGTGGGGCGCACTGATGGGCTATTTTGAATTGGATACAATGACGGCCATTTATGCCGCGATGCTATTTCCGTTGATTGCAATGGCGGGCAACATGGTGTTCGCTGAATTTAAAAACGTGCGCGATACTTTTACACTCCTCTGCGCTGGGCTCACATTTGGCAGTGTCTTGGTCGTGCTTTCCAATGTCGGCAACTCTATCACAACGCCAGTCAGCTTGTTTAACGTTTTTCCTGGTGTCGATGTCGCTTTCAACGTCGAACCATTGGGCCTTATGTTTGCCCTGATCGGCTCTGGATTGTGGATTCTTACGCACATCTACGGCGTCGGTTACATGCGCGGCAATAACGAAAAACACCACGCCCGTTTCTTCGCATGCTTTTGTATCGCAATCTCATCCGTCATCGGCATTGCGTTTGCATCGAACATGTTCACACTGTTCTTGTTTTATGAAATCCTGACCGTTTCCACATATCCACTGGTTGCACACAAAGGCACACCAGACGCCATTCGCGGCGCACGTGTTTATCTTGCAATCCTGATTGGCACATCTATTGCCTTACAATTGACCGCCGTCATCTGGACATATGTTCTGACAGGCACATTGGACTTCACCCAAGGCGGCATTCTGGATGGCAAAGTCGCGGGCTGGATCGTCCCCGTTCTGCTGGGCCTCTACGCATTTGGCATTGGCAAAGCGGCATTAATGCCGTTCCACAAATGGCTCCCCGCTGCGATGGTTGCACCCACACCTGTTTCCGCGCTGTTGCACGCCGTTGCGGTTGTTAAGGCAGGCGTATTCACGATGCTCAAGGTTGGCATCTACATCTTCGGCATCGATTTCTTGGCGCAAACAGAAGCGTCAGAATGGCTCATGTGGCTGGCCGCATATTCCATCATCGCCGCATCCGTGGTGGCAATGTTCCAAGACAACTTGAAAAAGCGTCTGGCGTACTCCACAATTTCACAACTCTCCTACATCACTCTTGGCATGGCGCTGGCCACATCCATGGGTGTATTGGGCGGTGCGATGGCAATCGCGATGCACGCCATGGGTAAAATCACATTGTTCATGTGCGCAGGCGCGATCTACGTCAAATATCACAAAACAGAAATTTCACAGATGCAGGGATTGGGTCGTGCAATGCCGATCACATTCGCCGCATTCTTTATCGGCTCTTTGTCAATCATCGGCCTGCCACCACTGGGCGGATCATGGCCAAAATTCCTGCTGATGGTTGGCGCCGCTGACACAGGCCATTACATCATCATCGGTGTTTTGATGCTGTCATCATTACTTAACGTCGCATACTTACTCCCCATCGTCGGACGCGCATTCTTCTTGCCGGCCCCCGAAGGCACGCCTACCAAATTCGCCGAGGCACCACTGCTCGTTTGGCTCCCTCCTGCAATCACCGCAATTGGTTGTATCGTTTTGTTTTTCTATGCAGGTGCTCTGCAGGAATTCCTCACTCCCATTGTATCGGTATCCCCATGAACGATTTTAGTTCTGAAAAACCACGTCGCAACGAAACCCCTGAAAAATACGCTTTGCGTCTTGAAAAAAAGGGTGCGCGCGAACTTCATATACGCAAAGGATTACGCGCACAGTTTGATATCCCCATGTCTGGCATCATCAAGGCATGTTCCGTCTTGTCACAGGCCCGCCACCTTGAATTACTTGATTTGCGCGAACGATTTCCAGACCTGAACGAAAACCGTTTCGCGTGGAAAATCTCGAAATCCTTAACCATCGACAAAGAAGCCGCACTGGTTTGGGCGCAAACCATCCTACAGTCAGAAGCAGGAGAGTAAGCATATGGCCAACAAACCCAAAGATAATCCAGAAGATTACCCAACGCTTGGGCGCTGGATGAATTGGGTTGACCAACCAGGAAATGATCGCAAAATTTTCTGGGCCTTGGTTGTGGTTTGCCTCGCTTGTTTTGGCTTGGAATGGACATACGACAAGCATCCATACTTCGATATCGAAAGTGTCAAAGGCTTCTATGCCTACTACGGTTTCGTCATGTTCGCAGGACTAATCTTTGTCGCTACGTGCCTGCGGATGGTTATCAAAGTTCGCGAAGATTTCTATGGCAACAAATCCATAGACACCGAAGAATATCCAGAAGACCAGATTGAAAGGATCGAACACGATGCTTGATCTTTTACACCAAATCCCAACGGCATTCCTGTTCTTCGCCGCCGCCGGCCTAATTGTATTTTTACCTCACGGTATAACCCGCAACATCGTGATGCTTGGCACGCCAATCGTTGCAGGCGCACAGATTTGGACAATGGGCATGGGCAACTTTGCCCAAATGCCGTTCTTTGGCTTTGAACTCGAACTCATGCGCATCGATAACCTGTCGCGTATCTTCGTTTTGATCTTTTGTCTCGCCGCCTTCTTGGGCAACCTTTTCGCATGGCACCTGCGCGACACGACCCAACAAGTGGCCGCATTGGCCTACGCAGGCTCCGCCATCGGCGCAGCCCTTGCAGGTGATATGATCACATTGTTTTTCTACTGGGAAGGCACGGCAATTGCATCCGTCTTCCTGATTTGGGCACGCGGCACCGAAGGGTCTTTCTATACAGGCATGCGTTACCTCATCATCCAAATCGGATCAGGCGTCATCTTGATTGCAGGTGTGGCATTGTTCTATGCCGACACTGGTACAATCGCATTTGATAAGATGACATTGGGCGAAGATATGTCCATGGGATCACTGGCTACATGGTTGATCTTCCTGTCATTCGGCATGAAATGCGCATTCCCATTACTGCACAACTGGCTCCAAGACAGCTACCCAGCCGCAACAATCACTGGCACCGTCATCCTGTCCGCATTCACTACCAAACTGGCGGTTTACGCACTGGCACGCGGATTTGCTGGTACAGAAATCTTGATTTACATCGGCACCATCATGGCGCTGTTCCCGATCTTCTTTGCCGAAATCGAAAACGACCTACGCCGCGTCTTGGCATACTCGCTCAACAACCAACTTGGCTTTATGGTCGTGGGCGTCGGCATCGGCACTGAAATGGCTCTGAACGGCACCGCCAGCCACGCATTCGCGCACATCCTATACAAAGCACTGTTGTTCATGTCTGTCGGCGCAGTGATGTATCGCACAGGCACATCCAAGGCATCCGAACTTGGCGGCCTGTATCGCACCATGCCAAAAACCGCGATCTTCTGTTTGGTCGGCGCGGCATCGATTTCCGCCTTCCCATTGTTCTCGGGCTTCATCACCAAATCGCTGACCCTGTCGGCGGTGGCGCATGAACATTACACATGGATTTGGCTGGCATTGGTTTTCGCATCCGCGGGCGTGTTGTCCCATTCTGGCATCAAAATCCCGTTCTTCACCTTCTTCGCACACGACAGCGGAAAACGCCCCGCCGAAGCACCAACACACATGTTGCTGGCCATGGGCATCACTGCATTCTTGTGTATCTTCATCGGCGTATTCCCGAACACATTGTATTCCATCCTGCCATACACGGTGGATTATCAACCCTATACGATGGAACACATTGCGGGCCAATTACAGCTATTGTTCTTCGCACTACTGGCCTTCGCCGTCATCTATCGCGCTGGCCTACACCCACCAGAGGTCCGCGCAGTTAATCTGGACACAGACGTCACCTACCGCAAAATCCTGCCCTCTGCGCTGGCCTATTTGGCATTCGTCGTTATCGCGATATTCAAAGGTTTGACTGGATTTATAAACACATCCATTCTGCGTTTTGTTGATCGTCTCCACCACAGCCACGGCCCAGACGGTTCACGCGCCGCCAGCTGGCCATCAGGCGCAATGGTTCTATCCATCGCGGCCTTGTTGGGACTGGCCCTATTTGTGATATTCTTTAGCTAAAGCATTTCGCCTTCAATTTAGGCAAATTGCTAAAGCAGCTCCGCAATGCGTTCGCGCAGGGCAGGGATCACATCCAACTCGAACCACGGGTTCGTTTTCAACCATCGATTATTTCGCGGGCTGGGATGTGGCATGACCAACTGATCAGGCCACGTCGCCTGCCAATCAGATGCCAGCGCGGTGATGCTTTGCCCCTTGGCCACAGGCATATGCCAATCAATCGCATACCGCCCAATAATCAATGTCAGCTCCAAATGCGGCATCAACGCCAATGCCCGTTCACGCCACGCTGGCGCGCACTCAATACGCGGCGGCAAATCCCCAGATTTCCCAGTCCCTGGAAAACACAATCCCATCGGCAAAATCGCAATGCGCGGATTATTGTAAAACGTATCACGATTCACCCCCAACCAATCACGCAAACGATTGCCCGATGGATCATCAAACGGAATACCCTTCTCATGTGTAATTCGACCGGGGGCTTGGCCAGCAATCAAAACCTTGGCGGCATTATTCACTTTAAACAACGGGCGCGGCCCCAATGGTAAGCCCTTGCAAATATCACAGTCACGCATCTGCGTTGTCAGAGTGTCAAAATCATCCATGCCCAATTATCACCCAATGGACGCGCCAATACAAACCAATTAGCCCTTGCCACAAATTCATTCACATCATACCTACACACGCATGACACCAATCGACACAGCCCACGCGCATATGGAAGCCAACCCAAACGACGACAACGCACGTCTGGGTTTTTACGAACGCTTAATGGACGGTGAAATGTTCATGTTATTGGAAACAGAATCCGATGGCACAAACATCAAACCTGACCTGTTCGAAGTAGACAAGCAAACATACGCCCTCGTGTTCGATCGCGAAGAACGCTTGGCCGAATTTGCTGAAAAAATAGTCCCTTTCGCCGCCATGTCTGGACGCACAATCGTGCAAATGTTGGACGGTCAAAATATCGGCCTTGGTATCAACTTGGCTGTGGCACCATCTTCCACTTTACTGCCCCCATCTGCAATTACATGGATGGCCGAAACCACCGCCAACGCACCCGCCCAAGCCGAAGCAAAACCAACAGAGGTCTTCCCTCCCGCCGCATTACCCGAACAGGTCATCACGGCGTTGGACATGAAATTGGCCACGATGGGCGGCCTTGCCGATATCGCTTATCTGGCACAGTTCGAATACGAAGGCGGCCAACGCGCCAGCGTCATCGCATTTGTGAACGCGCGCCCAGATGCGGAAAACGCAATGGCGCGCGCAATATCTGAAACATTGATTTTCTCTGGTATCGAAGCAGGCAGCCTGGACGTTACATTCCTAAAAGCATCCGATGCTATCTGCGCAAAACTGGCCAAAAAAGGCCTACGTTTTGACCTACCTAAGCTGGAAGCGCCAACAGCTCCAGCAGCCCCCGGAATGGACCCCGCGAAGCCACCAAAACTTCGCTAATAGCCAGCCTTCATATCCACAATATTTAAAAACAGCTCACCCGCTTCACCGCGGCGAATGTTTTCAGCAACCACATCGCACGCGGTATTTGTACGGGTCGCGGATGCTATATGGGGCGTCACTAAAACTTTAGGATGGACCCAATATGGGTGATCCTCTGGCAGTGGTTCAATTGCGAAAACATCCAACGTTGCACCAGAAACCTTACCACTATCCAAGCCATCAATCAGCGCATCATCATCAATCAACGGCCCACGTCCGGGGTTCACAATCGCCACCCCATCGCGCATCTGCGCAATGCTGTCTGCATTCACAACATGATATGTATCAGGCGTGTTGGGCAGCAGTAAAACCAAGATATCCGATTGCGCCAATACCTGCGCCAATCCGTCATCACCACTAAAACAACCAACGCGATCATCCGTTTTTAATGACCGGCTCCAACCACATGTTTGAAACCCAAAATCCGCCAACTTGTGCGCGCAAAACATACCCAGCGCACCCAAACCCAATATCCCGACCATGCGGTCTTGGGCCAATGGCGGAATCAAACCCTCATGCCAAACACCTGGTTTGGCTGCGGCGAAATGATCCGTACCCAAATGGTGACGCAAAACATGCCCCATCACATAATCCGCCATCCCCAAAGATAACCCAGGTTCCACCATTCGCGACAGCGGCTGCGTCAGGGTTTTATTCGCGGTCGGCACCTCAACACCTGCCCACAGGCTTTGCACCAGCTTCGCATTCACAAACGGTGTGAAATCATCCAATCCACCACTTGGCGCGTAAATGATGTAATCAACGTCCTCTGGGTTCGCGGCATCTTGGATCAGGTTGCAAACCAACCCTGCCTCGTCAAAGGCCACACGCAATTGTGCGCCGTATTCGTCCCAATCGTCAGGGTTCGCAGCATATAAAATATTCAACATTATCGTGGCCTATGTATATGGGCGCTTTGCACCAATCCAAATGCGCCCAGCAATACCAACATCGCCGATCCGCCATAACTCACCAAGGGCAAGGGAACACCCACAACAGGCGCTAATCCCATCACCATCAGCATGTTCACACTAAAATAGAAAAAGAAGGTCGCCGCCACCCCCAATGTCAACAATGCCGCAAACCGATTACGATTTTGCATTGCTGTGACATAGCAACAAAGGATGATCAAAATATACAAAACCAACAATGTAATTCCACCAACAAAACCAAACTCTTCGGCCAAGGTCGTGAAAATAAAATCCGTGTGTTTTTCCGGCAGGAAATTCAAACGACTTTGCGTGCCCTCCATATACCCACGCCCAGAAAATCCACCAGACCCAAGCGCAATTTTTGATTGCGTAATATGATAGCCAGACCCCAATGGATCGCTGGACGGGTCCAAAAACGTCTCGATACGGCGGTACTGATAATCTTTCAGGATTTGATACGCGGTTCCCTTTGATCCAATTACAGCCCAAACAACGCCAATGATTGCGCCAATTGCGCCACCAAAATACCACAGGCTGACACCCGCCAATAACATCACAACGCCCGCACCACCTGCCAACAAAATAGCAGTCCCCAAGTCAGGTTGATTTAAAACCAACGCCATCGGTAGAGCCGTCAAAATAAGCGGCGGTAATACCCATTGCACCTTGGATACACGTTCCTCGTCCAACCAATCATAATACAGCGCAACAATCATAACCAATGCGATTTTCATCAACTCACTTGGTTGCAATTTCATAAACCCTAAATCAATCCACCGCTGGGCACCTTTACCGGTTGCTCCAAAATATTCGACGTAAAACAGCAATGCAATGCCCACAAGATATGCGGGCACTGACAGGCTTTTCCAAACAGAAATAGGCGTAAACCCAATAATAATCATGGCAATGAACCCAACGCCAAACCGCATAACTTGTGGCTCAGCCCACGTACTGAACTTGCCACCGGCCACGGAAAACAGCATCAAAAACCCTGCGCTGCATACCGCCACCAACAGCAATGCCAAAGGCCAGTGAAAATACAAAATCTTTCGAAACCCCGATGGAATTTTGTGGTGATCGTTTAACAAACTACTCATGCGCGTGTCTTTTTGGGAGGCTTGGCTTGCGAACGTTTTTGGCTCGGTAACGGGCCATATTCGTTTGCGCCCAATGACAACGCTTTTTGCATTACATCCTTGGCAATCGGTGCGGCCGCTTTTGAACCGCCACCACCATGTTCAACAATCACCGAAATTGCATACCGCGGATTGTCAAAGGGTGCGAACCCAACAAACAGCGCATGATCTCGGCGGTTCCACGGCAGGTCTTTGTTTTTCGTCACACCGCGATCACGTTCGGCCTTGGTAATAAACCGCACCTGACTGGTACCCGTTTTTCCAGCCATCTGCTCGCCACCAGATAAACGTGATCGATACGCTGTGCCGCGCGGATGATTGGAAACGTCATACATGCCGGCGCGCACCATATCCAAATGTGCAGGATTGAAATCCAGCTTTTCCGTACCCGTTACAGGCGTCAACTTGTTGTCAAACATGTTCAAAAGACGCGGCGTGATCTGGTTTCCGGACGCAATCCGCGCCGTCATCGTCGCCAATTGCAGGGGTGACGCCAAAACAAATCCTTGACCAATACCCGCATTGGCCGTGTCACCAATAAACCAATCCTCTTTCTTATTGACGCGTTTCCACTCTTTGGTGGGCATCAATCCCGTTCGCACTGCAGGCAAAGGCAAATCAGGTTTTTGACCCAATCCCAATGCGCGCGCGGTCTTTGTAATATTTTCGATACCAACCCGTATCGCCATCTCATAAAAATAAACGTCACACGAATAACGCAATGCTTCGCGCAGGTTCACATTTCCATGCCCACGACGACGCCAACAGTGGAATTTACGCCCGTTAACATCCTTGTGGCCTGGGCAATAAACATCCTCGCGCTCATTGGCGACACCATGTGTCAGCGCGGCCATCGCAACAACCATTTTAAACGTTGATCCAGGGGGGTATAAACCCTGAACGGTTTTATTCGCCAATGGCCGAAACTCGTTTTCATTTAGCGCTCGCCAGTCAGCAACGGAAATACCATTTACGAATTTATTGGGATCAAATGTCGGTGCGGATGCCAATGCCAATATGTCCCCATTGTTCACATCCATAACAACAGTCGCGGCACTTTCACCTTGCATGCGTTCCATTGCGAACCGCTGTAACTCTGGCCCCGTGGTCAATTGCAAATTGATACCGGGCGCACTGGCTTGTCCGTCCAGCTCCCGCATCACGCGGCCTACGGCATTCACTTCGATCCGCTTTAAACCAGCTTTCCCACGTAATGGTCGTTCGATTTCAGCCTCAACACCATTTTTTCCGATTTGAAACCGTGGAATCAATAACAGGGGATCTTTGTCATCAATTTTGCTCAGATCGTAATCACTCACTGGCCCAACATATCCAACAATATGGGCAAAATCCGCACCAACAGGATATTGCCGATTTAAACCCAGCCGTGGCGTAATTCCGGGCAAGGCAGGCGCATTGGCAGAAACGGTGGCGATATGTTCCCATTCTAACCCTGTCGCAACAGTCACAGGCACAAAGGCACGCCGACGCGTCATTTCCTTGATAACATTATCAATCTGTTCTTGCGACAAGGGGATCAACTGCGCCAAACGATG
>Ga0209532_1000803_pt1 | contig 26311 bp, 26 predicted proteins | sample COG_02_FD_184746 | JGI IMG/M metagenome (GOLD analysis project Ga0209532, IMG submission 184746) | Pelagic Microbial community sample from North Sea - COGITO 998_met_02 (SPAdes) (version 2) | ecosystem: Environmental > Aquatic > Marine > Neritic zone/Coastal water | place: Helgoland, sampling... | reverse complement strand
CCGCATCCTTAAAGGCCTTAGCACGAAGATCAGACAGGGTCAGATTGGCATCAATAAGAGCTTGTTCAATCAGATCCGCTTGATCCTTATCCGCGCTACCTTCCAAATAATGCTCAAGGGCCACCGATAGCTTGCTATTGCCAGAACCCATCCAGTTGCTGCCCTCCCTAGACAAAAGCCTCGCCATCGCCTCATGGAGCAATAGCTCCTTGTCCACGGTGTGCCTCCTAATCCACCAGAGGCACTCATTCAGCTGACTAACCAGCGCAACCGCCAAGGTTGAGGGATTGTCTAGTTCGGATAAAAGGCTTTGCAAACCCGATTGAAACTCGGCCTCAGATTCATTGGCCAAAAGCTTGGGGCTTGATAGGAAGGGTAAAAGAGACTTGGACTTATCTTCTAAAGGCATAGCAACATCCTCATAAATACCGAAGTGGACATTATAAAGCATAAGCTAAAAGATAAAGCAGATAGAACTTAGTCGCCGCGCTTGATACGCAGAGTCACACCTGGATTAACCAAAGGATCGCCAGTGAATTCAATGCCTGCTTGTTCTAGCGCAGATTGAATACTCACCAGAGTTGAAGTGTTACCAGTTGGAATTCCATCCTGCATTTCATAACGACGAATTGTAGCAGGACCAACTCCACTAGCCTCAGCGAGATCTGCTGCACTCCAATTCAACATCGAACGACCAGCTTTTATTTGACGAACTGAAATCATTAATATATCATTATTGATGTATTTTACATCGTTTATGTGGTTTTATTTACTTTAGAGAAGAATACCATGATTGATGATATCTTAGCCAAGTTTGATGGCGCCTTTGCTGAAAATACCATAAGAGCCTATAGGTCGGACTTTATTCAATATCAAGCCTGGTGCTCACACAATAATATCGACTCTATACCGGCTACTACCGAGGCAATGGCGCAGTACGTTGACTACCTTGCCACCATCAAGAAAAGCGCCACTATTCGCAGAAGAATAAACAGCCTGGGCACGGTCCTAAAACTCTCCAAAAACTACGACCCCACCAAACAACCAGAGGTAATACTGGCCATAAAACGAATGCACCGCAAAATTGGACGGGCACAGCAGCAGGCCACTCCACTCACCAAGCCACTGCTCAACCAGCTACTTAGCAGCTGCGATGACAGCATAATGGGCTTAAGGAACCAAGTCCTACTAAGACTCGGCTACGAAACAATGCGCCGCCGATCAGAGCTCTGCGCCTTTAAGTTTGAGGATATCCTCCGAGCACCGAATGGAAAACCGGCTATCCGGCTCAACTTCTCAAAAACGGATCAATTCGGGACTGGAAAGATACTACCCATCAGTCAAGAACTGTTCGACTTATTAGAAAAATGGAGGCGTATGATCAGCGATGAAGGCTATATTCTGAGATCAATTAGCAGGCACGGAAATATCGGGGAAAGCCTACACCCGGCAAGTATAAGCACCCTATTGAAAGCACTGCAAAAGGACTTTAAAATGGACTCCGATAAACAACCGCTCAGCGGTCATTCATTTAGAGTGGGTGCGGCACTTGATCTATTAGAACAAGGTGAGCCGCTTGAAAGGATAATGCTCAGAGGGGGATGGCAGACGGATTCAACTGCCATGTCATATCTTAGAAATTGGATCGTATAAAGTGGGACAACAAAAGCCACAACAGTTAGTCAGTAAAATTCAGTGCCTGCTTTAACTCTGCCGGAGGCCCTGGCAAATCCTTAAAGACTCTCCACGCTATTTTTGTGCTTGGAATAAGAACCGCCCAAACGGTAACAAAAATCGCCACAAAATAAATATACAGGCTCTTATTCGCGACAAACCATTCCTCAAGCGCTCCCTTATAAGGAGCTATAACATTCGCATAGAAATCAACAGAAGCGGTTGCGCCGTGCATTATCTCTTCCTCAGCACGAAATATAATCGAACCTACCCCTGACAGGCCTGGTCGAACTTGCGTTATAAGACCCTGAGTACTCTCCGAATAAGCCCCAAATGTTTGAGCAGTTAGCGGCCTTGGGCCGATAACACTCATATCACCAAAAAATATATTCAACAGCTGCGGTAGCTCATTAATTTTCGTTTTACGCAAAAACGTGCCAACTGGAAGCACTCTAGGATCACCCCTCATGGTAACCGTACCAGTACCAATGTTTGGGCTATTTTTCAGCATAGTCGCGAATTTAAACAGCTTGAATTTTTCGCCGCCCTTACCGATCCGCTCCTGTAAAAAAAATACCTCACCTTCGCCAGTGAGTTTTAGTGTTATTACTATAGGCACCAACAAAGGAGAAAGTAACAATAAGGCTATTCCAGAAAATAAAATGTCAAAAAGACGGTCCATTCTTACATCCTCTGATCTAGATATTTACCGGTCTCTTTATGAGCAAATTCAGGCAGGAGTCCAAAATACAATTTAACAATATCATCTTTAGTCCAAGTACCTTTTTCCCTTAGAGCTTCAATTCCGTCCATAAAGTCGTCTAACTTAGCCTCGTCAAAATCAGGCTGATTTTTGATAATCCCAACCGTCTCAAAACGCTCCATATCTAAATCTTCGTTATCAGTAAAAAATTCCTCAAAGTCCTTTTCACCGGTTGTGTCACTCTTGAAGAAATAACAAGGCCATTGTTTATTGGCAATCAACTCCTCCGCTCTATCTCGCGCCTCATCCTCAGATTCACATTCATAAGGTTCATAGCCTCGTTCTCTTAAATAGCGAACAGCAATTTCAGAAAAAGTAATCAGATGTAATTTCTCACTGAGTTTAGGAAAGAAGATGTCTCGATTCTCCCCCAATAACCCAGACAACAGGCAAAGCTCGCCCGATTCCTGTGGCGTTACAAAGTAACGTCGAACATCATTCGGGGCTGAGAGCGGCTGTTTTTTTGCAAACCGCTGGTTAAATCCATGAAGTAGAGAGCCATCAGAAAAGGCCACATTAGCAAAGCGCGCCATTGAAATGTTTTGGGTCAAACTCTCACGCATTAAAAACATTTCCATTATTCGCTTACTAGCACCCATCATATTAACCGGATTAGCCGCTTTATCCGTTGAAACGCAAAAGTACTTCTTAGCGCCCATTTCTTTAGCTAATTGCAAAGTCTTAATTGTATTGAAGACATTGACCATTATCATGCGCATTAATGTATAGGGATCCTTCTCACTTCTAACATGCTTTAAGGCTGACAGATTAAATATATAATCATAAGGGCCCTCGTCCTTCACAAGAGCCTCAAACTCCACAGATCCACAATCAAGAGCAAATGTTTTAAATTCGCCAGACCCATAACCGACCGTACTTCGAAGATCACGAACAAGTTCAACCATATTGTTTTCCGAGATATCTATCACATGGAGTACCTTGGGATCTCGCTTAAAAATCTCACGGGTGACAGCTTGACCTATAGATCCAGAGCCACCAATTACTAGAAACCTTGAATTTTCTACCAATTTTTGTAGGTGCAAGCTATTTTCGTTCACATCTTCATTGAATAACTCAGATTCTCGACCTATTAATGACAATATATTCATTGCTTATTCCCCATTTTTTTAAACCCATATTCCACACTATAAGGGGGGGCCCAATCTAAACTTTCACAGGTATCTTTAACATCTACTCTCAATGAACCTGAAATACGCTTATAACTCTCGGTAAAACCTAGTAATCTCGCCAAAAAAGCGAAAACTTTGTCCGGAAAATAAAACAGTATTGGTGAATGCCCAACAGTTTTTCCTAATAATTTGATTAGGCGAGCAGTAGAAACATCATCATTGTCACTAACAAGAAATATTCTATTCAAAGCATTTGGATGTTTAATACATACAAAAATTAGATCAACTAAATTTTCCAACCCAACCATACTCCGCCTATTTTTATTTAATCCTTTGAAAGGAATTGGTATTTTGAACTTAATCAACTTTAGTAAAACACTCAAATTACCTTTCACGCCTGGTCCATAAATTATTGTTGGCCGAATAATTGTGTAACTTAGTTCCGACGTTGATGAAATATATTTTAGACCTAACTCTGCTTCAAACTTTGACAAACTGTATGGGTCGTTTGGTTCTGGAGAGTCATCTGCTGAAAACGATTCTGTCTTGATATTGCTATCTCCATTGACCTTAATAGTGCTTAAAAATATAAACTGTTTCACGTTGGATTCAGCAGAGGCACGTGCTAATGAAATCGTACCTTTTGTATTAACACGTCTAAATTCTTTCAAGGGATCAGACGATTTTTCATTCATTATATGGGCACGACCGGCAGCATGAATAACAACATCAATATCGTCTAAAAAAATATTTATTTCACCCAAGGAATCAATTTCCGCCAATCGGTATTCAATATTAGTATTTTTAGGGATATCTTGATTTGATCTAACCATGGCGACAACAGAAACATCAACCTTATTAGCCAAGTACTCAACTAAAGCCGATCCGACAAAACCTGTAGCACCAGTAATCAATACTTTCATTTAAAAAAATATTCCATAATTTTGGATGGATACTTCGATAACACCATCAATAAATTAGTGTATATACCATTTTTCCGTATGGCCCTTAATACCTCTTTGTTGAGTAAAATAGTACTGGACAACCCCCCAGTGCTTGCGCCACCCAATTGCATACGAACAAATGGATAAGGCAAATAAACTGACTTTAAATTTGGATACCTAACAAGACGACATAAAAACTCATAGTCTGCCGCTATTTTAAAATTTGTCTCGAAATGTCCTATTTCATCGTATATGCGACGCCTTATGAATATTGAAGGATGTGCCGGCATCTTCCCCCAAGCTAGGTTTTTTAGTGTCAACTTACTAGATCGATATCTCCTGCGAACCTCCAACGAGTTTTGACCAGAGAAAAAACAGGCATCCCCGTAAACAACATCTACAGTATCATCAGCGAATACATCAACCACTTTTGAAATCACGTCATCATCATAAAATAAATCATCAGAGTGCAGAAAACTTATAATGTCTCCCGTAGAGATTTCAAGTCCTTTATTTAATGCATCATAAATTCCATCATCTGGTTCTGAAATTATAGTATCAGAATTTCCAAGTATGGTTTTCGCCTCCGAAATCGTTTCATCGGTCGAAGCACCATCAACAACCGTAATCTGAATATTTTGGTATGATTGTGACTTAACACTTAGCAGCGCCCTTTTAATCGTGACGGCTCTATTAAATGTAGCTGTTATTACACTAAATTTTAAATTAGTCATTTGATTATACTGTTTAAGTGCGACCATAAAGATCATCAAACCGGACAATATCATCTTCACCTAGATAGGACCCAGACTGCACTTCAATGAGCTCTAACGGTGTTTTTTCTGGGTTTTTGAGAGCATGAACAACGCCTACGGGTATGTAAGTAGATTCATTTTCAGAAAGAAGGAAAGTTTTGTCACCATTAGTCACTTCTGCAGTGCCAGATACAACAATCCAATGTTCCGCTCGATGATGATGCATTTGAACGCTCAACTTTGCACCAGGGTTCACTGTGATACGCTTAACTTGGTATCTGACACCGTTATCAATCGAATCGTATTTCCCCCAAGGGCGATAGACCTCGCGATGTAGTTTAAATTCAGAGCGTCCATCGGCTTTAAGGCTTGCAACAATCTCCTTAACATTTTGAACACTATCTTTACTAGCGACCAGTACTGCGTCTTTAGTGTCAACAATTACCAGATCTTCTAATCCAAGAGTAGTTATTAGTCGCTCACCACCATGAATTATGCAATTGTTAGTATCCTCAATAATGGCATCTCCACGAATTACGTTTCCTCTCTCATCCTTTTTTAGGATGTCCCAAAGACTTGACCATGAGCCTACATCACTCCAACCTGCGTCTAATGGCACTACGACCGCATCTTGCGTTTTTTCCATAACCGCATAATCGATTGAGTCCTCAGGACATTTTAAAAACTCGTCAGTATTAACTCTAACAAAATCTAAATCTTTAGTTTTTCCCTCAAGGGAAGAAATACATGATGCAGAAATGTCAGGACGATAAGTTTTCAATTCTTTAAGGTAACGAGAAGCCCTAAATAGAAACATGCCACTGTTCCAGTAATACTTTCCACTATCTATATAAGCCTGTGCTGTTTCTTTACTTGGCTTTTCTACAAATTTATTTACTTCAAATCCGCTATCATTTGGTTGTCCACGTTCGATGTAACCATAACCAGTATGTGCAGATTGCGGAACAATACCAAAGGTCACGAGCTTGCCTTTCTTGGCTAGTGGAATGGCTTTTTTAATTGCATCCACAAAAGCAATTTCATTCTGAATGACATGATCAGCTGCCAATATAAGCAGTAGTGGATCATTTTCGTTAGACATTAGATGAGCAGCTAGCGCAACTGCCGGAGCAGTATTACGGCCTTCAGGTTCAAGTATAACTGAGCCTAATTGATCAATAGCTCTTAACTGCTCAGCTACAATAAAACGATGCTCTTCATTGCAAATAGTGACTGGAGGAGCAGTTTCTAAGCCCTTTAGACGCAAAACTGTTTCTTGCAACATTGTTCTGTCGGACACTAAAGGTAAGAATTGCTTTGGATAGAGGGATCGCGAAAGTGGCCACAATCTTGTGCCCGATCCACCAGCCATAATAATAGGCACTAACATGGGGTATATTCCTGTAAAAACTAAAGCTGAAAGGCATCAGCCTGCTTGTTTCTCATAAAGTACCATTTTGTATGATCGTGTACCTCATCAGACTGCAAAAGTTCATCTTGCTCGAACCATTTATAATCGGAATGCTGAGTATCAGGCAAAGAACAAGGCATATTCAGAAGACTGATCTCATAGGCTAGTACAATATAGTGGGTACCAAACTTGTCTCCCGAGAAGTTATCCGGATAAAAGTGTTGGTATATGCCTAGAGGCCTAATTGAAATATCTTCAGGCCGAATAGCAAGCTCAATATCTAGTAATCTTTTGAAACTTAAGTTAACGGGTTCATCTTTCAAAATACGACCGCCAGGCACAAACCAATATCCTTGCGCAGGACGGTTAACTCGTTTGCCCAATAAAATCTTCTTATCAGGGGCTCGAACTACTAAATCAATAGCCACTAGAGGAGTTGATTGAACAACCAATCTAAAAGTCTCAGGAGTCAACATACTAGCCTCTATAATCATGCTGGTTTTCCAAGAACCAATCGTAGGACCGCGTCAACCCATCTTCCAGCGAAACCTTATACTGCCAACCCAATGAATTGAGTCTTGATACATCCATCAATTTCCTAGGAGTACCATCTGGCTTTGACGTATCAAAAGAAATTTTTCCTTTATATTTAACAACCTTTGCAATAGTTTCAACTAAATCTCTGATACTACAGTCGACGCCTGCACCAACATTTATATGACTTAACATTGGCTCTGTATTTTCCTCATATTTTGAGCTCTCAAGGTGCATAACATGAATGCTTGCAGCAGCCATATCATCAACATAAAGAAACTCACGCATAGGCTTGCCAGTTCCCCAAGCAACAACCTCCTGCGAGTTATTTTGTTTAGCCTCGTGAAAGCGCCTAATAAGTCCAGGAATTACATGGCTATTTTTGGGGTGAAAATTATCATGTGGGCCATAGAGATTAGTTGGCATTACTGAGCGATAATCACGACCATATTGACGATTGTAGCTTTCACAGAGCTTTATTCCGGCAATCTTTGCGATAGCGTAGGGCTCATTTGTCTCTTCTAGAGTTCCGGTCAAAAGTGATTGTTCAGTCATTGGCTGTTCAGCAAGCTTGGGATAAATACATGAGGAGCCCAAAAACAAAAGCTTTTGAACCCCCGCCATATGAGCTGAGTGAATAATATTCGACTGAATCATTAGATTTTCATAAATAAAATCGGCGGGATATGTATTGTTTGCGACAATACCGCCAACTTTTGCCGCGGCAAGGTAAACCTGATCAATGCTTTGTGTTTGAAAAAAATTAGCTACATCTTTCTGTGACATCAGATCTAGCTCATCACGATTACGAGTCACAATTTCATAGGTGGTGTCTTGCGCAAGTTGTCGAATAATTGCTGACCCTACCATTCCACGGTGGCCTGCAACAAATACATGTATTTTTTTACTACTGGTTTTCACTGGAAAATCCCAAGAGATATATAAGGAGTTAGACTTACAGGTTTTTAACCTTGATTTTCAATGGAGACAGCCACATTGTGTCCATGTGCCCTAAGTAAAGCATGTTGTTTGGCTTTATCTAAGTCATGCTGAACCATTTCAGTACACATTTCTTCTACAGTTATCTGAGGAACCCAACCTAGCTTTTCTTTTGCCTTAGATGGATCGCCTAGTAAGGTTTCAACTTCAGCAGGGCGGAAATAACGAGGATCTACACGAACAACCACATCACCTTCTTTCAGTGCAGGTGCACTATTTCTGTTAACAGCAGTAACTGTCGCAATTTCATTTACACCCTCCCCACTAAATTCAAGCTCAATACCCGCCTCTTTGGCAGACAAGATAACGAACTCACGTACCGATATTTGCCTGCCTGTAGCAATGACAAAATCATCCGCAGTTTCTTGCTGTAGCATCATCCATTGCATTCGCACATAATCTTTCGCATGACCCCAATCGCGTAGAGCGTTCATATTACCCAAATATAAACAATCCTCGAGACCTTGACTAATATTTGAAATCCCACGAGTTATCTTACGGGTTACAAAGGTTTCTCCTCGACGAGGTGACTCGTGATTAAATAAGATTCCATTACAAGCGTACATACCATACGATTCACGATAATTTATGACCATCCAGTATGCATACATTTTGGCCACCGCATAGGGTGAACGAGGGTGAAAGGGCGTAGTCTCCGTTTGTGGGATTTCTTTTACTTCGCCATAAAGTTCAGAAGTTGATGCCTGGTAAAACTTGACTTTTTTTTCAAGGCCAAGGAAACGGATAGCTTCCAACAGCCGCAATGTGCCTAAAGCATCTACGTCGGCAGTATATTCAGGGCATTCAAAAGAAACTGCAACATGGGATTGAGCTCCAAGATTATAAACCTCATCAGGTTGGATATCTTTTAGAATGCGCGTCAAATTAGACGAGTCTGTCAAGTCTCCGTAATGAAGAAAGAAACGTGGACAGTCTTCGTGGCTATCTTGATAGATATGATCAACACGCTGAGTATTCAGAGATGATGATCTACGCTTAATACCATGAACTTCATACCCTTTTTCCAGAAGCAGTTCAGCCAAATAAGACCCGTCCTGCCCTGTAATTCCTGTAATTAGTGCTTTTTTTATCAACTTAATCACCTTAACCTTGTGTATAAAAAGCTTGAAATAGATAAGCAGAGATAAGACGACGCTTATTTGCACTACTACCCGACTGCTAGATTTTAACCTTTTTGCCAGGCTTCCGCTGACATCATTATTTATGTGGTATTAACTAATACCGAATCTACAGAATCAGACACCGCATCTTTTGCATTCTAAACCACTGTAATGATTATATAGCGAACCAACTATAATTTTTGAAGCGACTTATTGTTGCGATTACGAAGATCGTATCGTCGAAAATCAAAGCGCGGTAAAAAATCTTGCAATTATAGTGAATCTAAACATTTTTACCAAAATTTAACTTTAACAGTACCGTCGATTCTGACAGGCCTAGGGAACGAGATATTAGCCCTACCGAGTCTTCATTTATATGCTCCATGCCCGCATCAATCAACGTCTGGTACTTTGAATCTACCAACAAACGATACCAAAGACCTTGATAAAAATGGAACAAAAAACCATAGAAACCATCTCTAAAACCTTGGCGGATAAGATACCTATATATAAATAATGATAATGCTCGAATTGAAATTGGTAACTTATAGTAGTTATTTTTCAATTTTCGCCGGAAAGCCGTTTTCCCTGATAGCTCACAGCTAGGTTCATCAAGACTTCCGTTAGACAGCATCTCTAATGCCTCAAGACTCGCGTATCTGTTGTGCTTGTCAATCCACCAACTCAATGAACTCTTATTATCGTCGATGAGTTCCCCCTTTAGAGCTACTACCTTCCCAGAAACCAAAATTTGTTCGTCCATCAATCTAGCCTCAACATTTCCAAACTGGTATCTAAACATTCGAACTATTTCAACAGGGAAAACCCCTCCAAATCTTATAAGCTTACCTAAAAATGCTATACGACGCGGAAATGCATAACCATGAATTGCCGAGCTATTTAACTCAACGGCTTCACGAATACTCAAGGCCAACTCATTAGTGAGGTACTCATCAGCATCCATTCTGATAACCCAGTCACAAGGATCTATAGCCTCCAAAGCCCAATTGAACTGCTGCGAATGACTATCAAATTTTCTATTTAGTAACCGTACTCCCAAGGAGGTTGCTATATCAATAGTACTGTCGGAGGAATTGCTATCCACAACATAAATTGAATCCGTTATTAATTGTGCAGAACGAATACACCTCTCAATATGTAATTCTTCGTTATAGGTTAGGATAATTACAGTTATTTTCATTGTATATTCAAACCCTTAAAAAAATTGTAGTCTAAAATAATGAGCTGAAACAAAAATAGCGAATTACTTATTTAGCTAACCGGTATAATTGTAGAAGGCTAATCGTCAACGACATTCGAATAGCTACTTTTCATATGCGCTTGCAGATGATCAGATAAGCGCTCAGTGAGGGCTAAGTGAGTGTACCCTGGGTTTGCCGAACCACCAGTTGGAAAAACAGCGGTCGAGGAAACATAAAGATTATTAGCGCACCACACACGAAGATTTTCATCTAAAACCGAATCATCCGGTGTGCGCCCCATCGGAAGAGATCCCGTAGGATGATAGACATCATAATAATTAGCAGCGCTTAGCTCTCTTGACTCAAAGATCTGAACATCCGCTAAACCACGCAATGCTGGAGAAGAGTTCCACGCTGACTCAAAGCATTTAGCAGTTTTTTCTACTGCCTTTTTATCGTTGGATCGAACACTCCAGGATAATTCATAACCCGAGCCTGGCGCATAAAAGACTCGATTCTCCAGATTGGGCTCTTGCTCAATATCCACTAAAATTCTAATCCTTCCACCATGATTGAGGAGCAACTTACCCTTCACTGCACGCCACCAAACTATTCGAATTAGATCACTTATTACCGCAAAAATATCGATTTTTTTAAAGGGAAAAGAAAGATTTTCGCCCTGGAACTTTCTTGCCAAAGTCCTAATTAAATCGAGCGCTGACCCTGACTTGTGAACAGTGACAAAATGAACAAAAGCACTTCGCATTTTTAAATCTTTCTGAGACTTCTCATTTAATTCAAAACGCAATGACTTCATTATCCCGTTAGTAAAAAAAGGTGAGAAATAGGACAAAAATAATGATCGCCTTTTAATAATCATCTCACCAACACATACCGAAATGTGGTCGCAAAAAGGTTGCCCACTTTCTCCAAAAGGTTTCCAGTATTTTTCTAGTGACATGACGGTTTTGGTAGTTTCAAGCGCTCCCATAGTTAATACAAAAAATGTACTTGAGACGGCTAGCCTTCTTTGTTCCTCGCCCTCAAAAGATAACGTTTTCAGGGTTGATCCGTCCCACGCTGCCTCAGTGAAACTACTTAACTTACAGTTCAACCAAATCTCAAGTAATCCAGACTTAGTTATTACACGCCGAAATCCCTTAGCAAAGTTCCTACCTCTGAATGGAATCCATGAAGATTCTCGGAGTTCAAACGATTCGTTTAAGCTGGACCGCGCTATCAAATCTCCAACACTAGAATCTGAAAGCTTATAACCTTTTGGATCGGCTATTTTCAGCGTTTTTGCTACTTCTTCATAGTACTTTTCAAGCTCTTTAAAACCTATGGGCCACAAAGGTTCTCCAGATTCCGTATTACTATACAAAAAATCACTCTTCGCTAACGTTATCATTTGCCCGCCCCATTTTGATGAGGTACCCCCCAAACCACTTACTCTTCCGAGCTGAGCTCCAAGATAGTTGTCTTTAGTAAATATTGGCTCCTTAAAAGATTCATTTGCATCGAGCGTCGCTTCACCGCCAAACTCCACGAGTATGACCTTGACATTTTTTTTTACAAGTGACTGAGCAAGGTAAAGCCCAGCAGTGCCGCCGCCAACTATACATACCTCTGCTGAACGCTCGATACGATGATTTGCTTCGAAGTCTAATAAATCGTTAACCATTACCCTTCCTTATTCCAAAAACTACTGAATTAATGGACTAATATATTCGATTTTTTAAGAAATATTTTAGTAACTATTAAGTAAAAGCAGAGTATTTTTTACAAACGAGGATTATCTTCTAGTACATTGCTCTAAATCAGAATACCCTTTTGACCCACCTCAATTTGCACATAACGATAATTACTATCTTTTGTAGATCCAATATTTATGCCGAATAATCGCCATATGCACTAAAAATATCGGAAACCACCTCGCGAGAGTAGAAACCAAAATTAAAAGAGGTTTGTTTACCACCTCTCATCCTATCAATCTTATGAAACAAATCCTGCAGAGGAATCCCGTAATGTTTACTAAACCGCAAAATTCCGTTTACAACTAGATGGCCAGAATGAGCTTGCAAATCGGGTCTCTTCAAAAACTCCTCATACCCAACTTGAACCATAAAGTTAGTATTGCAATGGGCATGAAACTGCTTAAAGTGGTTCATTTCAGGATCGGAGCAACCGACTGGGAGATTGAATTTAAACGTCTCATCAAGCTCGGATAATACTTCAGCATTAATAATATTTCTATCCGGGGAATGCACCAAAATGTTAAGGACACGACCACTATCAAATCGTTTATAAATTTCTTTTTTGGTTCTCGAAATATTTTCATTCGATAAAGAAAAGTCGGTTCCCCTCAAACAAACTAAGCCAGAAGCTATCGGCGAAAAGTCAAGTCTAAGCAAATAAACCATTAACGTTTTTAAATCAAATTTAATTACCCGGCCTACTTTAGTAATCACTTTTATGCCAAGATCAGGGTTTTCTGCAATAAATTTCGATAGATATTTTTGAGCCAATCCGCGCCCATATATTGGAGCAGTATCGAACACCTTAACACCCAACGAACATGCAAGGAGTGCCGACTTTGAAAATTCTGAGTATGAAGTACGCGAGCCAACACTAGCGGTGCCGAATATCAATCTACTTTCGCTCATTTAAAATCTTCTCGATATGATCACCTAATCTAAATGCCAAAGCGATAATGGTGAAAGTCGGATTTACCCAACTATTAGTAGGGAGAACCGAACTGCCAGCGATATAAAGATTTTTTGTCCCAAATACCTTTAAATTTTTATCGACCACCCCGTCACCTTCATTAACCCCCATACGAGTTGTACCTGAATGATGCTGACCACCTCTCAAATCGGCAGGTATTTCACTCTGATTATTAATAATTGATGAATCTACCTCCAATACACCCAGCCTTCCTTTTGCAAATGTTGCTGCACAATATTTAACAGTTTCGTCTAGTGTTCGGCGATCCAATTCTGTGAATCGCCAATCTAATAAAGTTTTATAGTGCCCAAATCTATCACGTTTGTCTGAAAGTTGGACTCTCGAATAGAAATTGGGCTCTTGCTCCATTTGAATACGTATTGCAAATCGACCCACTCCTGCATTTCGCTCATAAACCGCTTGGGCAACTTCAATTGGATGCTTTAAAACATCTAGAATAGGCGCAAGCTCAAGCCCTTTTAACCCATCCTCGCTCCACCCTTTTTTCAAAGACCACGCAGACAACTGAGCATCCGTCAAAGCCGAATTCTCTACTTGAACTGAAACCGCTGCGTTAAGCATCTTTCGATCTCTTTGGACGGCGTCGGGAATCTTAAAATATGGGATAACATGTATATCCGATTTGGAAAACCTGTCCGAAAAAGTAATGCGCTCTAAATCGTTGAGCACGCTCTCTTTAGGCGCGAATACAGTTGCTAAAGGCGTAATCGGATGATCGGAAAAGTATCTTCCGACCAAGTCATTGGCATTTCCAATAGCGTTTTCAGGGCTGTCACGCGAGTTTAAAAGTAATCGCGCGTTTTCTATGCCGCCACAACACAAAACCACAATATCTGACTTACAGATAATCGAGCTTCCATCAAAACCCGCCAATTCGAGTTCTTTAATTCCATTAGAGGAGTTTTCCCGAAATTGTTTTAAATTTGCCTGTAAAAAAACATTAAGTATTTTCGAGGATTGAAAATGTGGCGTAAACTCTTCTTTAAAATTTTGTTTCTTCGTATAGTACAGCGCTGGATTGTCGAACCCACTTATTATCCTGTCACGACTTGCTTCTGCATCCAGAACATCGGGCAAATCCAAGAAACGAGAAGCCTTTCGATAAAACGGCACAAGGTCACTATGCTCGATGGGCCATCTGCTTTTACTTACCCAGTCTCGGTCAAGTAATTCATTGTCACCATACACACCACATCCAGCTCCCCAGCAATTAGTAGATCCTCCCAAAAACCGCATACGAGAATACTGTAGACCATATGGAAGATCCCTATCGACAATAGAACCAGAATATAAATCTTGACTCATCTCTGAAAAGCTTTCGTCCCCACCTTCGAAAATATTTACACTAAATCCTTTGGCTTCTAGCTCAAGGCCAAGCGTGATCCCCGCTGCACCAGCACCAACTATGGCAACATCTGATGTAATCAGCCCCATGGTAGCCCAGTTTTTTTCATCAAAAATCACCTATTGGACTCCTTTAGTATTACATCCTCCGAACTGACGATAACACCGTTTATTAACAGGAAATCATCGCTGTTTGGGTACCTAGTCACATGGAACTCAGAATTATCTTGGAAGTAAAAATCGCTAAGCCACTTATTTACAAACTCAACTGTATATTCTTGATTTGAGCTGTCCTTGGCACCAACCCCCTTATCAATATCAACAAAACGAGCAAGCGCCACAACGCCAACACTACCCAACAAGAGTGCAACAAATCCCCTTCTGTTAACTTTCATTCTAATAACCTCCCTATCTGAATAAACCATACCAATGCTAATAGACAAATTCACTGTGCCACAAAATCATGCTTAAAAGACTTAAACTGAAAGAAGGGCAGCTATAATCTAAAAAATAAGTGAGACGGGTCTATCCATTGAAATTCCTTACTATTCGATTTTATATGAGCCAGGTTTGAGAAAAACAGATCTGCGTCGTGGTCAGACTCAATAATGCTAAAATGAACCTCGATGAAAAACTTGATATTTTTAAAAGATGTTATGTTGCTTTTCACTCTATCTATTATGTGGGCTTCAGCACCTTCTATATCAATTTTTACAACATCTGGCACTCCCAGTCGTTCTATAGTTTCTTTAATGTCTTCGACCAATACCTTGTAAGAATTGGCAGATAGATCGCCTATTTGACTGGTTGCGGCCAAATCATCTTCACCCTCTAAAAAATTGGTTTCCCCCGTGAAATTCGACACAGCCATCCCGAGAATTTCAACATTAGACCTATCTTGATATTTTTCAGATAACATATGATGTAATTTTTGATTTGGCTCAAAAGCGAATATTTTTCCTTGATTTTCCAAGACTTTCAGAAACTTATCGGTATATAGCCCATGGTTAGCTCCGACGTCCCAAACTTTCGCGTTCTTTTTGATCGCTGATTCAAGCGCATTCTCAAATTTCCGCTCGTAGTATCCATCATCAAGAAGAGTATTAACTAATTTATTTATACCCAATATCCGAGAAATATTCCTTAGAAATCTATATAGTTTTGATTCATACATGCTTTATTCCCACCCTTTTCTTTTACTAATGGCTTTAGCGGGGTTTCCACCCACAATTTGATAATCAACTACCTCTTTTACAACAACACTTCTAGCAAGACAGACTGCAAACTCTCCAATACTTGTAGAGGGTCCAATAAAACAATCAGCGCATACCCACGCATTACGACCAATTTTTATATCGCCGCCTATCAAATCAAAGCTCTTGATATTCATATCATGAGACGCAGTACACAAGTAACTATGCTGACTGACTAATCCACCGTCGCCTATAGAGACTTGACAAACATTATAAATTTCGACTTCAGGCCCTATACACGCACCAACCCCAACCTTCAGTTTTCGCGGATCCCATACCTTAGTACTGGGATAAATAAATCCATCATTGCTCACATCAGATCCCCATAATCTAAAAAGCAGCGCACGATATTTAAACAGAGGAACTGGAGAGTAACGAATAAAAATAGCATTAAATATTGTCCACGCAAGCCTATATAACTTATCCGATTTTTTGAGGTTAACTCTATCCATTGCTTACTCCTAGATAATATTCACGCCACATGGCTCACGCCCTCAAACAGTTCAAATGTGTTAATAGTACAGTTTATTAAACTAGACCAATAAATTCAGAGCGAGCTCATCGACGTATTATTTCGCCCTTTTATCACATTGAACTGTTGATCACTTACCGCGCCATTCAATAATGTGTTGCCGCGGCCTTATAACATTCTAGCTTGGTTTACATGGCTACATCAGTAGACTATATTTTTTATCCTGACTTACGAAGTAATATCTCGCCTAGCTTGTACGTGAATTTCGACAAAAATGATGGGATAAATCTTACAGAATAAATTATGGGCATAATAAATTTAGAAACATTTATATCGTTCTGATTGATAAACAATCTGTAAAGACTCATATAATCATCTCTTGAATTAACCCTAGCTTTGATAAAGTAACCTATCAGCCGAATACTATAAAAGTGCTTAAAGTCACTATAAATACCTTCAAATAAATTATTATCAATATACTTAACTACTTTTAATAACTTTTTTTGATAGTTAAAATCAGACAAGATAGATTTACGATCTGAAAGCTCTTTGAATTCTACGCTAGGTGAAGATTTGTTTTGGCCAAAATAATTTTCACCGTCACCGCCCAGTATAAGAACGTCACCGTCAAAACATCCAAACTCTCTAGACTCTTTAAAGAATTTAGCGACTACATAAACCTGGGAATAAATACAGTTTTTTAAAAAGTTCTTCTCTTCTATAGATATATTGAAACAAGAAACTTTAAATATTAGGCCTGAAAATAGGATTGAGTTATAAACAAAGTCAGGCTTGTATCCAGATGACTCCGATATAGACTCGAACTGTCTATACTTTTTCCCGCCAATAGAATAAGTCGATACGTAAAAATCCTTCTGGGTTAATTCTATGTGCTCAAGTAAGCCAGACAGCTCAGCGACATTTAAATAATCATCGTCACTTAAAAGATATAAATATTCAGACTTCGCAACATTAAAACAGTCTAAGAGATTGAGGTCATAACCAAGGTTGGATTCATTTTTATGTAATAACATTTCGACATTTAAAACATCTTTATAATTTATAAACACTTGTTCAATTTCATTTAAGAATGGCGAACAATCATCTTTAATAATGATCCTCACGTTATCAAAAACGAAGCCTCTAAAACACTCCAAAATTCGCCTTAGCTGCTCAGGGCGATTGTAAGACAATATGTATATATCGATAGTCAATGTTAGACCCCTGAAATTTATAAAGGACGAGGGAGAGAGAGGGATTCAGTACTGGCATCATGAGAGTGCAGCTCAACCCCTTTAGTCATTCTAAGAAAACCAAGGTAAACTCCAAATGCGATCACTCCATTTGAAGAAAAGATATAAGGATTAGTTGCTGTCAAAATCAAATACATAAATAAAGCAGGTCTCAACCATTGATACTCTTTTAGTCCATTCCCTATAAACGGTAGCGAAAATAATAAAATCGTAATAATAGCACCCATAGGCGCACCGTAAACTCTCATCAATTCCAAATAAGTTAACTCTGTTTTGACACCCGGATTTCCGACTATATCCAACATCTTTATAAAATCAGACGACCAAGCATTCGCATTCCAACCCTGACCAAATAAAAAATATATGGAATTACCAAATATTTCCGCGTATCCACTGAGGTAACTTAATTTCGCCGCTGAATTCGCCGCGGAAAACATAGCCAAAAACACCTCCATATACAAATACAAGGTATATGCCGTAGTTAAAAATATGGCTACAGTACAAAATATTTTAGTTCTAAGAGACCCAAACCAAAAACTTACAAAGAAAAAGCTAGCCAAAGAAAATATGATGAGGGACCTCGTGCCCGACAAAAATAATGCAGAGATTGTTAGTAAAAACAGAAACAATTTAAGAATTGATAAACGTTTAATCAATGAATATGAGTCGTAAGCACCTAAAAACAACAACAATGGAGATGAAATGAAATAAACAAAGTTGAATGTTACACCTCCGTATTCTCTCACTCCGAAAAACATCATTTCGTTTCCTACAAAGAAAGAAGGGTAGTACCCAACAAAATAATTAAGCATGAATATAGCGATTATTAAAAAAGACAACAGTCTCAAATTAAAAATCATAATCTTAACTGCAAGTTGAGCGTTACCTCCAAACTGAAAATAAATGGTCGCAAAAAGCAAGACTGAAAAGGATAATTGGGAAGTGTCGGAAAGCGCACTTAGATCACTATTAAAGCCGGTCCTAAATAACCCGTAAAATGGCATAATAACAAACAATAACCCATAAATAAGCCAGTTTTTGGTAGATATTTTTTCGGTTTTTAATCCGTGAAAAACTACGAGCATTACTAAAAAAAACGCCGAAATCCATCGGATACCAAAAATATTTATTCCGTCGAATATTTGAGAAAATACGAAAAAAAATATAAAAATAACGGGGAGATAAGAACGACCCTTTGGATTTTTGTTTTTTAATAACATAAACTATTTAAAACCGCATTTCTTACAAATATTTTCATACCTAACCTATTTTAATTCCATCAAAGTAATGTTTTGAATTGCAGCGGTGTTGGTAAATACTATGAGCAGGTAACTAAGAAAATCCTAACGGAAGATTTTGCTTTAGCTCTTGGGCATAATGAATTTAATGAAATTAATACGGTAGTGAATTCTTCCGTTATAACCTCATGACCCTCGATACAAATTGCATAATAACAAATAAAAATAGTTGCTTGGAAAATCTGAAAAAGAAACTGAACTTGAAGCTTGCAATTGATAAAATACACAACCTGGTCAAAGCCTTTACATAATCCCTTATTCTGAAAAGAGGATATGATCTTACTTTTAGCTTATAGCCGAAAACTCCAAGTTCCTCTTCGTCTTGCTCAGAAGAATGGTCAAAACCAGGAACATTACCAACTTTGTAAATATTGAAACCCTTTTTTGATGCATCTAAACAAAATTTATAGTCAACACCATCAACAAAGTAGCTCATATCGTGCCATCCAATGGTTTTAAGCTCTTCCAAAACAAATAATGAACCGCTGTTTATTGCTAATTGAACGTGCTCAGCACCTAAATTCGTCCCATTCTCTTGAAATGAAATCGCAGCACAGTTCGGTAACTTCTCGACATTATTCTTATAAAAATCACCAATAAATGACAGCGTATCTAAGTTAAAAATAGTGTCCTGATCAAAAAATAGTAAATACGTAAAATTATCGTAAAACGCCGCTACTGTAATCATGGAAATTGATATTCCTAAACCAACGTTTTTGTCCAGCGTATGGTACTGAATACCTTTATTTTTTTTTAGTTCATCCTTAAAAAAGGTTGCATCTGGAGTATTGTCAAAAACATAGACCTTATAAGAATTCGCTATACAAATTCTGATCCGTTCAAGTGTCTTTTCGGTGGGATTATATAGTACGAAGCCAATCGCCATATCATCCATAATAAACCTCTAAGTTATTTCTTCTCAAATTCCAAGCCATATCGATTCACGCTAAACGCTTATGAGTTGTCCTTCCAGAATTTCGCGAATGCCATACTTATTGATAAAATCTTTCAAGCTAGCTTCTTACCTCTGGCCTTGAGATATCTCCCAGCCCACCGACTCTCGCAATAATAATGTTTTTTGCGTAAATACTCAGTACTGAAAAATCTATAATTGTTCTGAGCACCCAAACACCTGCTGCCCCGTTGATTCCGAAATAATTTATCGCAGCGAATAGAAGTGGTACGTAAAAAATAAATTCCGTTAAATGGATCAACGCTGTAAGACGCGCATTTCCGTTAGCCTGTATTACAGCATGCGGTATTTGAGCCACTCCATTAAAAAAAATTCCAAGTGATAAGATGCTGGCAATAAGCCATGCCTCATCAGCAAAATCGACGCCGACCCATGCCGACAGCCAAACGTGTGAACTGACGGCCGTTATAAATAATATCGGCGCAAATACCTTAATCGCGATAGCTGTAGCTTTATAATATAGGTCTCGTGCTGCCGTGAAATCGACTGAAATCAATGCCGTAATTTTTGGGAACAGTGCCACCGTAAGCGCATTTGGAATTATCAATAGCTTCATAAGCGAATCCAAAGGGACGGTATAATATGCAATAACCGCTGCGCCTAACACCGATGAAATCACAAAACGGTCAGCCATAACCATAAATGGTCCAATTACATTCGATACTGTTATCCAAGCACCAAATTGCCATAGAGCTTTAATATCTGAATAGTCATTTGCTTTCTTTAGCCAATATGGGCCCAACTTTTTTTTCATCAACACAAAATGCATAAACATTATTAAAACACGTGCCGCTACCAAGCTGGCAACCGCATACTCTAGGGCTGGTCCAAATATGATCACACTTAGAACTGGGAGTAAGAAATTAAGAATCCCTAATACGATCCTTAGAATATTAACAGCTTTAAAGTCTTCATATGCTTCTAGTACTCCCCTTAACCCAGTTGTCACTGTTGCCAGAGGTATGCCGATTGAAGCAATCATAAACGACAGCTGCGCACTGTCCTGTAGAGCCTCACTGATATTCAACCACGATTGACTTAACACTGGTGACAGAATTACTAGGAGTCCTCCTCCAACCACACCTGTAATTGCCACAAAAGATAGCCCAGCTTTTACTCGGCGCGCAATTTTATGAGGTGATTCAGTCGCGCGCATAGCAGCTACTTGCTGCGTCAGGGCTCTGCCAAACCCAAAGTCAAAAAGACTAAAGTAGCCAATCAAAGCCCAAACAATGGTCAGCAACCCAAATGCCTCTACCCCCAATGTTGATAATAAATAGGGGATTGTGAAAACTCCAACCAAAAACGGCGATCCTCCGCCGATCAAATTCCATAGCGTATTTTTTTTTAGTGACATTAGCTGCGTCTTTTCGTAGTCAAGGAGATTGGCACCATTAAAAATCCTTTTGATGCATAGAGTAAATTTCGCACAAACAATCTCGCCCTGACATTTCAAGATAATTCATCACTGTCAAGTGCCTCGCTTCTTAGGAACAAATGCAATAATCTTGATTAGATCATTGCCTGCAGGTATATCTAATGGCTTTAAAGTTAATTTACGTGCCTTGTACATATCTCTCCTGTTCATGAACCTTCCGCGACGCCGAATCTGATAGGAACCAGTGCATGTTTCAGTACAATTATCTGCCATAGATTTAATTAAAAAGCCCTGCTCCTCGAGCAAGCGGATCAACTCTGACTCGGAGGGAATACATAGATGTCGAGGCGCCTCTAGACCACGCCAGTCATCCCCAAAGTAGCGACGTAGAGAGCTGAGTGAATTCGGCAAAGTAATCATTAGCACGCCCCCTGCTTTAATTGCTGACTTCATCTTTTCCACCATATCTCGTGGATCATGGACGTGCTCGAGCACGTGCGAACACATAATGCAGTCGAACTCCTGCTCGTATTCGGAAAGCTTATCGTATGTACCTTCCACTATATTTAAACCAGACTCCCGAGCTACTCGAACTGCTTCAGGGTCAATTTCGAGTCCCATAGCATTCCAACCTAACCGTGAAGCCACATCCACAACCTGACCATTTCCGCAACCTACATCCATAAATTTCCCTTTTGGAAGGGTTGTCAATAGCTCCCAACCGAAAGGGATTTCTAGATTCCTGCCAATCATCGGAACTAAGCGACTTAATAACTTAGGGAAATGGAATCGAGGCTCAATGTTTGCATCTAACATTTTTGACTGCCACTCATTTCTCATCCGATCTTTTATCGAGCGGACAAAAGATCCTCGTGCAGAAGGGGTATGGGTATAGTATCGAGCATATGCATCTCCAATCTGGGCTCGTGTGGGTCTTGGGTCAAGGTAAAGCGACTTACAATATGAGCAATCCCAGTAATTCCACTTCCCAGGCGCGCAATAAAAACTCCAGTCCTGTACGTCTTTATGCGCTAACGTTCGTTCATTTGATCCACACATTGGACATTCATGAACATACTCAAGTGCCACTTCAGGCCATTTCTCATCTATTACATTCATATTATATTCAGCCAGGTACTTGAATTAAAAACCTAGAAAAGCAAAAAATTATCAAATTCCACAACTCTGCCATCACACACCATTCATATCTCAATTTGATTTGACCACATTACTAATGCCGCTTTTAAAGCGACTCCCTCTCCTGGCATTAAAACCACTTTTATACTCTTCGCCTGTTTAAACACAGCCTTAAACTATCTTTCCAATAGGGAATTACTAGATTGTATTTTTTTTTGATTTTGGATTTATTTAAAACACTGTAATGCGGTCGTGTTCCAGGCGTTGGATAGTCTTTGGTTTCGATAGGATTAACCTGACATTGAGTATCTGTTAATTCGAAGATGGTCTTAGCAAAGTCATACCAGCTACAAACACCTTCATTACTAAAGTGGTATATTTGTGTTTTAAAACCTGTCTGACTAAAAGTATTACTTCGTACTATAGATAAGATTGCTTTAGCCAGATCACCGGCGTAAGTTGGTGTACCAACTTGATCAAAGATGACATTGAGACTTTCAAGCTCATTACCCAATTTAAGCATCGTTTTGACAAAGTTATTGCCATATTCGGAATATATCCAGCTCGTACGAATGATTATCGCATTGGATTTTAGATGGTTTTGTATAGCCTGCTCACCGCTGAGTTTAGTTTTACCATATACACCTTGAGGCTCGACATTATCGGTTTCAATATAGGGTTGGCATTGCCTGCCGTTAAACACGTAGTCAGTTGAGATGTGTATTAGCCTTGCTTGCTGGTTGTTAGCAATACTTGCTAGTTGCTTTACTGCTACATGATTAATCTGGTTTGCTAGTCCTGCTTCTTGCTCTGCTTTATCTACCTGGGTGTAGGCTGCACAGTTAATAATAATGTCAACCTTATCATTATTGTCAAAGTAGTGACTGGTACTGTTCTCACTACTTAAATCTAGCTCTTCTCTTCCAACAAAAACAAATTCATTAGAACTGTGATTGTTGTCTATTGCGATATCAGCATTAACTAGCTTCTGTATAGATCTACCTAATTGGCCATTCTTGCCAGTAACGAGTATTCTCATGACTATTAGCTACTCAAAAACATCTTTGGCATTGGCTAAAGATGAGTGGGCTTTATCTTTTTCTGAGAGTTGCAACTCTTGTACCGATAATTGCCAATCAATTTTAAGCTGGTCATCATCAAAAGCAATACCTCGATCATGTTCAGGTGCATAGTAATTATCTATCTTGTAAGCAAAGGTAGCACTATCACTTAATACAATAAATCCATGAGCAAAACCATGGGGTACAAATAATTGATGTTTGTTCTGTGCTGTTAGCTTTACAGATACATGCTGGCCGAAGGTAGGACTAGATTTACGTATATCAACAGCTACATCTAGAACACTTCCCTCAATCACTCGGACGAGTTTAGCTTGGGTATAAGGTGGAATTTGATAGTGAAGGCCTCTAAGTACGCCTTTAGTGGACTTAGATTCATTATCCTGTACAAAGTACACTTTGTACCCGACAGCCTCTTCGAACAAGTCTTGTCTAAAAGTTTCTACAAAATAGCCCCTGTCATCGCTATGTATAGTAGGTTCAATTAGTATCACATCAGCAATTGACTGAGGAGTGAACTTCATCTGACTTCCCCTGCACGCCTAAGTAAGTATTGTCCGTATTGGTTCTTAGCTATGGGCTGTGCTAACTCTATGAGTTGCTCTTTATTAATATAGCCTTTCTCAAAAGCAATCTCTTCGATACAGGCTATTTTTAAGCCTTGTCTTCTCTCGATGACTTCAATAAAAATTGCTGCCTCTAGCAGACTCTCATGGGTGCCGGTATCGAGCCAAGCATACCCTCTACCCATAAGTTCAACAGAGAGACGCTCTTCACTCAAATACATTTGATTAACTGTAGTAATCTCTAGCTCACCTCTATCAGACGGTACAACTTCAACAGCTTTTCTAACCACATCATTTGGATAAACATATAATCCTGTTACCGCGTAGTTACTTTTAGGAGTTTCTGGCTTTTCTTCAATGCTCAGCGCTTTGCCAGTTTGATCAAAATCAACTACTCCATAGCGCTCAGGATCATTAACGTGATAACCGAATACGGTTGCCATATTTTTATCTTTAGCATTACTAACAGCGTTAGCCAACATATCAGTCATGCCATGGCCAAAATAAATATTGTCACCTAGAATCAAACAAGCATCCTCATTACCAATAAAATCTCTACCTAAAATAAATGCTTGAGCTAATCCGTCAGGAGAAGGTTGTGCGATGTATTCAAACCTTATACCAATGTCAGATCCATCACCAAGAAGCTTTTCAAATCTTGGCAAGTCTTCAGCAGTAGAGATAATAAGCACCTCTTTGATGCCACCTAGCATTAGAACCGACAATGGATAATAAATCATCGGCTTGTCGTATATTGGCATGAGTTGCTTTGATACCCCTTTAGTCAAAGGATAAAGGCGCGTGCCTGAGCCACCCGCTAGAATGATTCCCTTCATGATTTAATTACTCCTAATCTCTCGCCTTGGTAACTTCCATCCTGTACATGCTCACACCAAGTTTGATTATTTAAATACCACTGGATAGTTTTCTTGATACCTGTCGCAAAAGTCTCATCTGGCGTCCAGTTTAATTCATTGCCTATTTTAGTTGCATCGATGGCGTATCTAACGTCATGTCCTGCCCTATCACCTACATAGGTGATAAGCTGTTCATATTTATCAATACCATCAAGCTTGCTTGGTACTAATTCATCTAAGACACTACAAACTATTTTAACAACGTCAATATTTTGTAATTCATTATGCCCCCCAATATTGTATGTTTCACCAATCTTTCCAGTTAGTGCTACATGCAATAATGCTCTTGCATGATCATCAACATAGAGCCAGTCACGTATTTGTTTACCGTTGCCATAGATTGGTAAATCTTTACCGTCTAAAGCATGCAGAATAATCAAAGGTACAAGCTTTTCAGGGAACTGATAGGGTCCATAGTTATTGGAGCAATTGGTAATCAGTGTTGGGAGTTTAAAGGTTCGTTGCCATGCACGCACTAGATGATCTGAACTTGCTTTTGCAGCAGAGTAAGGCGAGCTGGGTGCATAAGGGGTATCTTCAGTAAACAGATCATCCGTTCCCTCTAAATCACCATAGACCTCATCCGTAGATACATGATGGAATCTAAAGTAATCTTTCTTATCACTTTCTAGATTAGACCAATAATCTCTGGCTGCTTCCAATAGAACGTAGGTACCAACAATATTGGTTTGAATAAATTCACCAGGACCATCTATTGAGCGATCTACATGTGATTCAGCAGCAAGATGCATCACAATGTCTGGTTGATGTTCGTTAAATACACGTTTAATCTCATTAGCATCACAAATGTCTACTTGTTCGAATGTGTACCTTGCATCACTTTCAATTAAAGCTAAAGATTCTAAATTACCTGCATAGGTAAGCTTGTCAACATTAATAACGCTATGATCGGTGTTGTTGATAATATGACGAATGACAGCGGAGCCTATGAAGCCTGCGCCGCCGGTTATTAATAAAATCATAAACTTTACTCTAAATACCATTTATATTTTTTATAGACTATCTTCTAAATTCACTCAATATTCCTAGCCCATATTTTCTAGTCTAAATACATTAATTAATTTTCTGGACTCACCGTCTGGTTTTTTAGTACAAAATATTAAAGATTCAATAAACACCATATTTCAGCTGGTTAATATTGATAGTTTTTATTAGGTTTTAGTCTGGGCTTATTAAAGATGATAATAGCCTTTATCAATGACCAGACACACCGCTCATCGGCGCACTCTCATTCATCTGAGAGGACCTTAGTCGGCTCAGCGTGATGAGATAAACTGCCACCTGCAGGCCAAAAACACCAAACCAGGTATTGCTTTCAATGGGGATCCAGTCAAGGGCG
>Ga0209532_1000802_pt1 | contig 26318 bp, 30 predicted proteins | sample COG_02_FD_184746 | JGI IMG/M metagenome (GOLD analysis project Ga0209532, IMG submission 184746) | Pelagic Microbial community sample from North Sea - COGITO 998_met_02 (SPAdes) (version 2) | ecosystem: Environmental > Aquatic > Marine > Neritic zone/Coastal water | place: Helgoland, sampling... | reverse complement strand
ACTTCCACGACAGGTTCTTCAACCACATTTTCTTGAGAAGACAACTCCGCGCCCTTTTCAAACACAGTAATTGAATCAACCTCCTCGTTAGGGGTCTTATCTGGGTAGGAAGCAGGGATTTCATCAGGTTTTAATATTTTACACCAAGTTTTCCCATTTTCACAAACACCTTTACCTTGGTAACGAATAGAACCTTTAACATTCATTTCTATTACTTCATTAATTTTAACTTCAGGATGTCTAGTTTTGCACCCTAAACAATAGACATTAAATAATTTATTCATCTAAATACCTATAAAAATTACTCAGTAATGCTACTTAAAGGCACTTAGAGGGCGTGACTTAGTATCTTATTTGTGAAAAAGGGTCTTGGCCGTGTGCGCGTGTAGTGAAAGCGTTGTTACTGCTAGTGATAGAACTACCCATAGTGTTGTGGAAAGCGTTTAATACTCCACCCCCTACATCAAAGAAGTTTCTTCTTTCGTGAGTTCGTGCTTCTTCCTTTTCTTGCTCTTGTTCGTGTTCCATCATGTCTAAAACCTGTTCCATCTGCATTCTTTCCATAGCAAACGACTCCGACATAACCTTAACATCAGAGTTTCTACTTAACCTACCTAAAGCAAATGAACCCATTACTAAAGATGACATTTTTAATCCTGACTTAGTGCTGGCTTGTAATACATCATCTTTAACTGAGAACCCTGCGAGGGCGGAAGTGGCTGAAAGGCATAAAAGACCTAATGTAAAAGGGTCGTTTCGGACACTTTCAAGTGCGTCTTTGAAGGGGACATTCATTTTGCTTGCCATCTGAACTTCTTCTCCATCAGCAGATTCAGCCGAAAACGCTTCTGCGTTCCATAACCCTTGTTCAGCCCCTTTTTCCATGAATCTTCTACGCATGGTGATACCTCATTCAGAGTATGTCGTCAGACTATAAGAAGGCTTGGCTTCTTTAAACAGGTGTTTAATCTTCGCAACTTGTTGTATTTTCTTCGTTACAACGATGAGTTTCTTCATCTTCTCTTTCTTCTTCTGAGTTTTCACAGGCTTTTTCGGTGCAAGACCAATTTCCATTATCACACACACATTCGTTACACCCATCAGGACTTATTCTTGTTTCTCCATCACGACAATTCAGAGTGCTATTAGAAGTAGTATTCCATTCTTCAGGGTAGCAAATAATAACACAAGCCCCTTCAGTAGTGGTGTTGTTTAAAGTTTCCCAAGACCCCCCATCCCATCGGCAACGGTCTGCTTCTGTCATATTATCCCAATCAATTTCCAAAGTATTGTTATTTTCATCACAGTATCTTCTATCACACTCACAAGTAAGAGCGAGACAACTAACAAAATCCTCACTATTGTCAAAGGATGTGTAATCTATAAGGGCGTAACCCTTGTCTTCACAAGTTTCTTCTAAAGTCTCATTTCTCTCTTCATACATAGTAATATTCCAATCAATCATCATTATGACGGTTGAATTGTCTTGAATTACAACGGTCGTAGTAGAATTGTTAGAGTTTAAAGTTGTATTCTCAGTAGTGTTTAAACTATGAGAGGCGTTATTTCTTACACTCAACGAATAATTGAAGTGGGCTTCCTCTACACTCAAGTAATATTCAATACAATCATCGAATTGTTCTAATTGCTCAAATATTTCTTCAGCATCACTCAAACAGCCTGAACAAGACGCGCTTATCATTATCACACTAAACAGTAATCCCATCATGGCTTCCTTCATAGTTATCACTACTTATTATCGTTTATTCTATTTAACTATTGGTTAAGTCTGCGTTTTACTGAACGCCGATAGCCGAACCAGAATAATTAGAACCGAAGGAAGAAACTGTGTATTTTAAAGCCGCATCTGTGAACTTTCCTTCCCAGAGCGTTGTGTCCATATTAGGGTCGTGAACATTAGCCATCGGAACAGGCCCGTCTGTAATAGCCATCTCAGGATTCATAGCAATATTTTGACCAACTGCTCGACCTCTGTTAGTCATCTTTAAATCACCATCTCTTTCTGTGCGAATCTGTCCTACACTTCTTCCACTTGAAACTTCGTCTAAAGGTTGAGGGCGGAAAACTAATTCTGCCGCTTTTGTGTCACTAAGAGAACCCATTATTTTAGAAGCCACATCGGATAGTTGTGTTCGGAAGATGAGGCCAATTGCGACCCCTCCAAGTATAGTCCACTTGTGTTCGCCGACAAAGGAAATAGCATCACTCATGTGTAAGCCTCGATTTAATTATACTGAAGGACTATAAGAAGGCTTGGCTTTCAAGTTAATATTTACAGTATATTCATGCCTGTCAATAAGGTTAATCCTACACCTGCTATGATGAGTAATCCTTTACGCAGTATGCCGAGTTCTTTTTCTATGTGAGATAAATGATTAGTTTCAATCACTTCTACTCTCTTGTCTATATCATTAACTGTTGAAACAAGCCATGTAACTTTCCCGTCAGTATCTCTTTGTAACACATCGTCTAGGTCGCCACTCATAGTCATCCCTAAGCAGAAGTGTAACCACGACTATATTAGTATTGGCTTTCGCAAGCAGAAAAACTTAAAAGTCAAACCTTTCTGCCGCAGTAATATCAATAGTAGGAAGTTTCTAATTCTTCCTCTTTGGCGTAAAGGTTGTTGGCTTTATTTCTGGACTCGGTGACTAGGTTGTATGCTCGGTTCATGTGAACATCAGTTAGGACAAGTTGGTTGTTAGCCTTTCGGTCTTGAACAGAAAGGGAAAAAGCGGTAGTAACTAATTCTCTTAACCATGCTCCAGAGTAATTTTCAGTCTTTTTAGCCCACTTATCCCACATTATTTCCTTTACATTAAAAGGTTCTGCGTATTTTAAAAGTATTTTTTCTCTCCCTATCACATTGGGCATCGGAAACTCTATTCGACTATCAAATCTGCCTGGTCTATCACGTAAAGCAATATCTAGTGCTTGAGGGTAATTTGTCGAACCCAAAGTTATCACACCATTGTTAGATTCCACACTATTAAGAGATGAAAGTAATTGAGAAACATATATGCTACGGTCTTGGTGTCCTTCAGCCTGTCCTAGTGTATCTATATCTTCTATTATTACAATAGTAGGGCTTAATCTTCTGGCTAATTGGTAGCATTCATTTATCGCACCAGGTTGGGAAAGAGTTTCAGCAGGAGCGTAAATCCTAGTTATATCAGGAAACTCATTTAAGATAACTTCCATTGTCAAGGTTTTTCCCGTCCCTGGTGGCCCTACTAATAGGACACCTCTGGAAGTTGGAAGTCCGTGTTCTTCATATAAATCTAAATTTTTAATAAAATTAACTACATTTAAATCTATGGAATCTTTTATTTCAGAAGGTAAAACGAGTTTACTCCAATCACTATCTTCCATATTAACCCATTTCCATTGAGGAGTAAAACAACCTCCTTTTAACGGGCCTTCAGTTACAAAGTATTTATCTATGGCCTCAATTACTTCTTTAACTTCTTTATGATGACATTCAGTAAAAATTTCAAATTCACACACTTCATCATCCCATGTGTTGAAATGGAATACCCATTTTGTGTCATCCTTTTTCCTGTTACAGAAAAATGTTACTCTACGAGGAATAGGAACTTTAGTGTCTGTTAATTTAAGTGCATCTCTAACCACACAAGTTCCAAACAAGGGAGGTAATTTTTTCGCAGTTCTACTAAAGTTTCCTTCTTTAATATACCAACACTCATCAATAGTGTAATCTCTTTTGAGGACTTGGTAAGCACATAATCTCATAATTGATGATTCAAAGTCTTCATAATGAGTTGTAGTGTGGGCGTAGTTACCATCATCGAAATATTTCTCTATTACACTATCAACCGAATCGTCTTCAGAAGTATCTTTATTATGTTGATTTATAATAGTGAGAAGTTTTTCTATATTTCTACCTGTAATTGACGACCCCATTATTTGCATAATTTCAGCATCTAAATCAATTTTATTTTCAAGGGCGGTCATCTTTATCATCTTTAGTTATCTCATTCACTATATTAGGTAATGCAGATTTTGTTATCTAAATAACAGAACAACTAAATAGGAACTTCTCATAATTGAGATGAAGTCTATGTTTGATGTTGTTATTCCCACTTACAATTCTAACCCAGAATTTTTAAAAAAGGCTGTGGATTCAGTATTAAATCAAACCTACCAAAATTTTGAAATCTATATTTGTGATGGAACTCCCACTAATTTACCTAATAACGCACAAGAAACTTTAAAGCATTATTCAGATAAACGAATCCATATACTTGAACAATCAGGAGTTGGCCCGTCCAATGCTAGAAATGAGGCTGTGAAGGCAGGTAGCAATCCGTATATTGCTTTACTTGATTCTGATGATTTGTGGGATGTGAGAAAACTAAAATATCTTTGTGAGTTTATAGAAAAAAACAGTCCTAAAATGATTTGGTCAGCATTTAAAATGAATTTAGGTGTGGATTTTAGAACAGGTTTTTTGGAAAATTGGAGTGCTACTGCATTAGAACACAGATGGTTTAGAGTTTATTGGTGTCCGTTAGCCACATCTTCATTAGTTTTCCAAAGAACTGTTTTAGAAGAAAGCGGGGGTTGGAACGAAAAAATATTTATGGGTGAAGATACAGAGTTAAATGTAAGAATCATAAAAGAACACTCTCAAGATTGTCATCAAATCAACGCCTACATGGGATTATACCGAAGGCATGAAAATCAAACCTCTTTTAATGAAATACACTATCACGAAAATCTTCAACAAGGTTTAATTTGGGTTAACAGGTCTAAAGTCTTTGATGAAACATTTTCAGAACTTAAAAAAACTTCTATTGATAGTTATTCTGAAACCTATTGGAAAGACTTGTATGACCACGTTCAGTCCCACAGAATTGCTAGTGATAATCCAGCCGAATCGAATTGGGAAAATTACATTCTGATGAGAGTAGATGGAACACCTAATGGAACAAAGTTTAAAGAGAAGACTGCACACTTAGAAGATGTTATGGAGGATTTAAATTGTTTGACGTAATTATTCCAACCTATAAATCTAATCCTGTTTACTTGAGGTTAGCAGTTAATTCAGTTTTAAACCAATCGTGTCCTGATTTTCAAATATACATTTCAGAAGGTGCGCCACCAGACCACCCTCAACACAGTAAAGTTATTCTTGAAGATATAAACGACCCTCGTATTCACATCATTCAACAAGTGGGATTAGGTATTTCAGATGCTAGGAATCAAGCCATGAGAGCAGGGAACAACCCTTATGTTTGCACTTTAGACTCCGATGATTTATGGGATTTACGCAAATTAGAGTATTTTAAAATTAGAATAGAAAACTCCTCTACACCAATTAAAATGATGTGGGGTGCGGCTGACCATCCTTTAAAGAATGGTATCTCATATCGTTCAGGTTATTTTGAAGAATGGGAAACTACTAAACCTGAACACAGATGGTTAAGGTTATATTGGATGCCGTTGATGACATCTACTCTTTTGTATGAAAGAAAATCGTTAGAGCAATTCGGAGGTTGGAATCCGTTTATGACTATGGGAGAAGATATGGAAGTAAATTGGAAGTTCATGTGGAATTATCCCACACAATGTATTCAATGCCCCGTTTATTTGGGAACATATCGCCATAATGAACAATCTACAATGCAAGGTGGAGATTCAGGACACACGAAGTTTAACACCTCTGTTATTCCTAATAGTAGAAGATTCTCCGCAGAACGAATGTTTGAATCTATGAAACAGGCTACGAAATATAAACCAACTCCACATTGGAAATGGTATTGGTCATGGTATCAACAAGTTTTACACGGTTGTCGCCAATCTAGTAATGCAGAATACTCAGCAGGTAAAAGAACTTATCCTTTACACATACTACAAAGAGTGGATGGTGAAGACAATGGGACGAAATTCACCGAGCGACCTGATTTTTTAACGGACGAATATTTAGTTAACTTGAAGAAGAAATATCCACAAGAAAATTAATGAGATTATTCAACTCCTTTTCCTGTCTCTCCTGTGCTTCTAATGCCCACCCATAAGCCTTGTTTTGGGCTTCTAAATACTCTTCTTGGATAGTTTCAATTTTTTGCATCCACACCTTTTCATTCAGATAGTCTTTTTTACCCACATAGAACGCTCCTGTGCCGCCCGATTCATGTAGTGCGGGGTAGTCCTTAGTTAAGGTGGGAACACCCCTACAAGAGGCTTCTATTACAACCTGTCCGTAACCTTCAGAAAAGGTAGGAAAAAGTAGCACATCTACACCATCGTAAAACTCTTTCATATCTTCGACATACTCTATTCTTTTACTGTTCATTCCATCATAGTTGTAAAACCTTTCCATCATCTTGAACATCCAATTTCCTTCACCCCAACCTCCAAGTAAAACATGAAAGAAACTATTGGGATGATTTAGAATACACTTGCGTATGATTGTTTGTCCTTTGTGGAGATTACAATTTACTATCCCAATTTTTAGTGTTTCTTTTACCTCTTGTGAATTAGGTTTTTTCAACCACTCATTAAAGTTTAAAAACGGATGAACAACTATGGCATGAGGATTACTTTCAGTAATATAATTGTAAGTATCTAAATTATGTTGCGTAATATGAATTACACCATCTGCGATATTGGAATGAGAAAATCCGATGAAAGGAAAATCCCCCTTAGCGTATTTATCTGAAAGATAGTCTTTACTTATCTTACAGAGATTTTCTGCAAACGTGTGGTCAGGATTATAAGGTTTATTCCAAGGCCACGCCGAATGTTTAACTTCTTTTACACCTTCTACAATCATATTCAATTCATAGTCTATATCTAACATAAGTGTAAGAACTTTTATTCCTAACGCTTGGATTTCTTGAATCCATTTTTCAGATGCTCGAATGAATTGGTTAAAGAGAATTACAATATTAGGTTGAGTTTCGGAAAGTTCTGTTTTTACCATCTGCAACCATTTATTTCTTTCATCTTCATCGTGGTCATTGAAATCTGTTTTTAAATTTATTCGAGTAACTTTATCTTTGTAATCTCCATTCCATTTATTCAAATCTTCACGACCACTTACGATAGCGTCAACATCTACATTACTTGTTCTCAGCGTATCTAATAAACGATAAGGATGAGTATCAGCACCTCCAAATGAAGGAGGCCAACCTGATGAAACTAAAGTTACTTTCATATTTCACCACAACAATTTTCAACTTTCGGTTCAGGAATCATTACTTTAGGTTGAATAGTATGGTGAGGGTCGTTAAATATTTCAACGTGAGGCATCAGTCCAATCCGATTATACCCAGAATTATGAAAATTTTCACAGATAACAGTTGTATCACAATCAAAACTTTGAAGGCGATTAGAGTAACCCGAAAACCTACAACCTGTGATAATAGGTTTCATTCTATACAAGCAGACTAAATTAAAGGTAGAATAAAGAGGAATAATATCATCTATTTTATCAGCAAGGTCTTTTGGATTCAATGATGATAATGGTGAAGTAAAAAGTGGCACATCAGGTTTAATTTCATTATTCCACATATCTTCTTTATCAGTTAAACGAGTAGCCCATTGGTCGTAAAAAGTTAATTTAACCGATTCACCTTTGGCTAATGCTAATTTATAATTATATTCGGTTGGAGGAACGTAAGACCCCGCCGAAAGAATGTCCCAATTTTTTACATTATTAAAAAGTAAGTTTAAACTGCTTACTGTAAAGTGAGCATCCACTTCAACAGACATAGCGTAGTCATAAACCGTTAAATCAGATACTTGGTCAAAACAATTATTTCTGGCTCTGGCTAGGTTTTCAACTCTTGTATTATTCACAACACTTTGGTAAAAATCGGTGTTTATATCTTCCAATCCTAAAAAACAGTCAGTAAAATATTTGTCAGCATCTTTCATCACAGTTTTTAATAGATTCTTGCTATTGTCTATGGAATCATTTTCATAAACAGAAAGGCTAAACTCAATGTGAGGGTATGTTTCAGTAATTTCAGTTATCTGTTTCCACCACCTAGGAATCGTCAGTTCCGCGTTTCTTACGATAGTGCAGATAAGTATTCTCATTCATCTTCACCAGACCTCTTCTCTAAAGAAAGTTGGTAATCACAAGTTCCGAAGTTTTGGTCACCCCACACTACAAATCTTCGGAGAGGAACAAAAATTGGAGTGGTAATCCGTCCTATAATCTTTCTCCAACTCATATCCGCACATCCGAGATAGCCCTTTCTAAAATTTTCATTTCGATACTCCCAATAAATTGATTGTTACCAATGTAAAAACCACAACCATCTAACGTATCTGAGTTAGGTGTTGGAACTACTTTGATTGAATCGCCATTATGTGCTTTTTGCATATAAGACTTAACGAAAGGTTGATTGAGGAGATTTCCTATTAGAAAAGGTCGTGTTTCAATACCGTGATTTTCTAAACTTTCCAATACTTTACTACGAATAGTAGGTGAATTACAAATGAAAGGAAGAACCATACTACTGTTTCCTTCTAAATTGAATGGTTTGAATAACTGAGGGTGTTTTCGGATGATAGTGTCGAATCGTTTGACATTATGTTTTCTTATTTCAATAAACCTGTCTAAATGAGGTAATTGAGTTAAACCAATAACAGCATTTATCTCACCACTTCTAAAGTTAAAACCTCCTTCAGGAAACAAGAATCTAGCATCTACATCAGGGTTTTCCTTTTCGTATTTATCCTTTACATCTTGTGGAAGTTCTCTTGACATTCCATGTGACCTAAGCATTAGGAGTAAATGGTAAAAATCAGTATCATCGGTGCAAATCATTCCCCCTTCTATTGTGGTCATGTGGTGTCCGAAATAAAAACTAAAGGTTGAACCTACACCGAAAGTCCCAACGAGTTGTCCCTTGAAATCAGCCCCATGAGATTCACAACAATCTTCAATGATTAAAGCATCAGGAAAATATTTACTAACTAAATCCATATTGACGGGTGAACCCATCAAATGTGTAGTCCATATGACATTTACATCAGGGTGTTCTTCCTGCACTTGTTTTAAAGTTTCTTCCGAGAATCCAAAATCCCACAAATCATTATCACAAACTACAAACCGAATATTAAATTGTTGGAGTGTAGCAATATTAGTGGCCCAAGTGCAAGCAGGGGTGAGGACGACCATCTCTTTATCTGAAGGGTCGAAGAATTTCCTCTTCAAAGCCCACAACAAAATAGTATTAGCAGATGAACCTGAATTAACGAATACCGAGTGTTTAACTCCCAACCATTCAGACCATTTATTTTCAAATTCCTTTACCTTTGGGCCGTTAGTGAAACGATTACTCCTCTCTATGAATTGCATCATAGAAGATTTTTCTTCTTCACCAATAGCGTCTGCCATCAAAGGCCATTTATAGTTCGACATAATTTCTACCTCCACCAATCATCGAATATTGTAATCTTTCTCCTTGACCTGCTTGCCTTTCAGACATTATTATGTCATATAACCAATTCCAATACTTTTCATCTTTAAGTAAATCATTTTCTTTTAATTCTTTGAACATATTTCCAAAAGTGTCAGGCCGACCTGTGGGTGCGATTCCCGATTCTGCACCGTGAGATTCCCCTCCTTTGGTCGTTTGACTCGGATGAACACGATAAGTTCCCACCGAGGCTTCCACTTGATGAGCATTATTAGGATATTTTTTCAATATTTTTACATTTAAATCTGTGTCTTCACCCATCGTAATTGTCGGATTCCACCACCCTACTGACTCAACGGCCTCTCTGGAATAAACTTGAGTGGATGTCATCAAAGGACTCCAACTTACTCTGAACCATCGGTGATTAGGATGAGTTTTAAGCCATTCTTTAACAACACCACCATAAGAAATGATAGTCCTTGTTTCTCCTTTCGGGGTGATTATTTCTAGTTCTATCTTAGCCTCACCCCAAATCAAATGAATCTCAGGATTCTCTTGAATAATTTGTTTATAGTATTCTAATTTTAACTCAAACCAAGTGTCATCGGAATCCAAAGTTGCGATATAAGGATTGCTACCCATTTTACCTGCTTGATTACGAGCATCAGATATTCCCTTACCCACTTGTTGAACAATAGTTATCCTTTCATCATCGTAGTCTGCTAAAGTTTTCTTAGAATGCCAATCATGGTCTTCAGGCGTTCCGTCAGAGATGTATATTTTAAACTCTGAATAACTTTGATTTAATACTGAATCTATTGCTTCTCGCAAATGAGCAGGTTCGGTTTTATAGACAGGAATTATAACATCAAACATTTTCAACTCTCCAATATATTATTACTAGCAATCATTTGGGCTATATGCTTATGGGTGTTTTCTTCCTTTTCGCTTATCATATTTAAATATTTGATAAAATCTTGACCGTTAAATCTACTGCGATTGAGAATCATTAAAGCCGCGTCATTACATTCAAAGTGCCAATAATTTTGTTTATCGAAAACATCTTTAATAGATGAAATCCATAAATCCACATTATTATACTGCGTAATCGGAACATATTTTGCTTTTCCCATCGTGGCTTGATGAATTGCAGGATAATTACTTGTGATAACAGGAGTCCTTCTCATCAAGGATTCGTGCGCTACTTGACCGTAACCTTCTATCCAAGATGGGAATAAAAAAGCATCTACACTATCGAAATAACCTACAATATCTTGACTGTAATCTTCTATTTTAACACGTTCTGGAAATGTAGTTCCATATTCTTCTTGGAGATAGTTTAAAAAATCACCTCCAATGCCCCACCCCCCTTGTAAAATAAGAAACTGATATGGAGTCTTTGCTATAACTTCAGCAATAATATCTCGACCTTTTTTGAGTAAAGGATTAATAACTCCGATGACGTAATCTTCAGGTTTTTCTACGACAGTTTGATAATGATTTCCATAATCTATATTGTTTGACCATTTTTCACTCAACATAGGGTGTAGTGTAAAATCTTGACCTTTAGTGGGTTTAAGATAATCCATGATTTCTTTGTGAAAATGGCAAAGATGCAAATGGTAATCTACTTCAGGAATATTCTGTTTACTCATTAAGTGAAAATCATCTGGATTTCCTACTGAATTTTCTAAATCAATTTTAACTTTATGAAAAGTTTCTAAGAGGGTGTCTGAAGGGTTTTCTTGATTAGCAACAATCAAGTGTTGAATATAACTAAAGTCCATATCAAAAGAAGTTGTAATTAGATTTCTGAAGTAAGGTTTTAATCTATCTAAAACTAAATTTGCATCATTATGAGGGTAATAAAGAGTTTGTAAATAAACGATTCCAATATCTTTTTTAGGTTCATTTTTTAATTGTGTTTCTAGTAAGTCTAGCCAATTATCGGTGTTTTCGATAAGTTTTGTGGAATCTTGAAAAATAATTTCAGAACCCTGTTTTACCCCTAATTTCGCTATTCCATTATGAATAGCAGGTAAAACTAATCTTTTCTGTTTTACACTTCCATTATCATAACCTTTTACACTAGGCATTCCTGTGTAAATAAAAGAATTGTAACCTTTTTCATTGAGAAAATCATTTAACCGATTAAAATATGTTTCAGCCCCACCCCAACAAGGCATAGAAGTAATGCTAATTATTCCTATATCCATATTTACACCATCATATTCATTAAGAAGTGTAGAAACTCCTTTATTTCCTTATCTTGTCGGTCAATCAACTTTTGACGAGTGTTTAAAGCCTTATTTTTCCACATCTGTTGGTTATGATAAATTTCGTCTAATGCTTCCAACCAAGTATTAACATTCCAATAATCAGTAGGTTCAACAAAACACGCTTCATTTAATGTCGCTTCTTGAATGGCAGGAAAAAGTTTGGTAATTACGGGTGTCCCACGCATTAGTGCTTCATGGGCTACTTGACCATAACCTTCTATTGAAGAAGGCATAAATAATACATCAATAGAATCGAAAAACTCTACAATATCTTCCACGTAATGAATTAACTCTACTCGCTCTTTGAAATCATAATTATACTCACTTTTCAAAGATGAGATAAATACATTACCATTTCCGTGTCCACCCTCTAATACTTTAAACGTGAAAGGTGATTGTGCGATAACTCTAAGCATTAGGTCTGAACCCTTTTTGGGAATAGGATTAATCATACCTACTTTAAAATCTACCTTTTGTATCTTTTCTGTGAAAGATTTAACAGGATTTGTTATCCATTTACTTTCCATCAAAGGGTGTAAAACAAACTCATAAGGTTTTTTACCGAAAATAGTATTTATGGTTTCTTTATTGAAATCAGTTAAATGAAGTATTCCTTCCATTTCAGGATTATAATGTCGAGTTGTTAAGTTCCTGTATTCCGAATTGCTTATCTCAAGTAGCCATTGTTTATTTTCTTCAATCATTTCAAGTAAAGTTTGATTATCTTTAAGATTCTTTTCAAAGTTTAAATATATGCCGTAATCTAAATCAAAAGAAATAGAAATAAGTTTTTTAAAGGGTCTGCCAAATAATTTACGATAATCAATTTCAGAAAGAGAAGTCAAATTTTCTACATAGATAATACCTATGTCGAATTCATCTTCTTGTAATTCTTCATTAATCATATTACTCCAAATCATCATTCTTTCAATTTGCTCTTTTTTAGTTAAAGTCCGATAATTATCATTAGGGTCTTGGAACATTATCTTAGTAGTGTCTTTAGTCATTTCAGGAGCAAAAGGTGGAACAATACGAATAACATTATCCTTTCCTGAGTCATACTTAGAATCAGCAGAAGTCGCAGTAATTCCTTGGGCTTCTATTCCGTTATCATTTAAAGCGTTAACAATGCGGTAAAGGTAAGTTTCTCCCCCCGACCAAACAGGAGGCCACCCTAATGAAATAACTCCAACTTTCATTCCTTTTCCATCCTGTTAAGTTGATACAGGATTGCTGAGTTTCTTTTCATATCTTCACTTATCATAATCTTTACCATCTCAGCAAGATTAACTTTAGGTTTCCAATTGAACTGTTTAAACGCTTTGGTAGCATCACCACGTAAAACATCTACTTCCGCAGGACGCATGAAACGAGGGTCTTGCTTAACGTAGTGCGACCACTCTTCAATACCCACTTCTCGGAAAGCCAAGTCTAAAAATTCTCTAATAGAATAAGTATTGCCTGTGGCTAGAACGAAATCATCTGGCTCGTCTTGTTGAAGCATAAGCCACATCCCTTCCACGTAATCGGGTGCGTAGCCCCAATCACGATAAGAATCTAAATTACCTAGTGAGATGTGGTCTTCTAAACCTAACTTAATCTTAGTGACTCCATCGGTTATCTTACGAGTTACAAATTCAATCCCTCTTCTCTCTGATTCGTGATTAAACAAAATGCCTGAACAAGCGAACATACCATAAGATTCACGATAATTCTTAGTAATCCAATAGCCGTATAGTTTAGCGACACCATAAGGGCTACGAGGATAGAAAGGCGTAGTTTCCGTTGCAGGATTTTCCACCATCTTACCAAACATCTCACTTGTAGCCGCTTGATAGAACTTTACATTCTCGGATGTGTTTTCTTGGTATTCCCTAATAGCCTCTAAAATTCGCAAGACTCCTAAGCCGTTTATATTTCCTGTTTGTTCAGGTATCATCCAAGAAGAACCTACGAAAGACTGTGCCGCTAAATTATAAACTTCAGTAGGTTCAGATTGATTCAAGGCTCTTAACAAAGAGTTCTGGTCGCCTAAGTCACCAATGATGAAAGTGAAATTAGGATTGTTTTCCAAATGGGCAGTATTACTACGATTAGGTTTAGAAGTTCTGCGCTCTAAGCCATAAACCTGATAACCCTTCTCTAATAGTAAATCAGCCAAATGGCTTCCGTCCATTCCATTAACGCCTGTAATCAAAGCACACTTACGCACATTAGAATTGGTCATGCTTGAAATAGGGTCAGCCACTATATTAGCGTTAGCCACTACCGAAGTAAATTAATAAATTAAAAAAAGGGTGAATAGGGAGAGATACGAATATCTCCCACCCACTCACCTTATGTAATCAACAATCGGGCAAAGGGAGGGAGTTTAACTCCCCCACCTATGCCGTTATGTCTTCTGACCTTGCACTTTTAACAGAACTTAATCCATTGCTGGTGCTGGAGGTGCTGACTGTGCTGAGATTAGGCTTCTCTTATACCAATCCACGTTAGCAGGTGATACAGATATTCCAAGTTCTAGCAGTTTGTTAGCGATTAGAGCATCAGGGCCATCGTAAAGTGTGTATTTCACGAATGCTTCTGGTCTTGCCGCCGCACCTGCTCGGCCTGTTACGACAATCAAAACATCCCAAACTTGTCCAGGTAGGACGTAAACATCTGGGTATAGATTGAATGAAGGCTGGAATTGAACGCTTCTTGGGTAAGGGCTTGCAGTTCCAGGCACACCATCGTTAGGACGGTTATCAGGGTTTAGGAAGTAATCAGTTGTGTTGATTCTGATTTGTGTGAACGCACCTACGCCTGTTGATTGCATAGTAATAGGTGTGGACGGTGTTGAAGCAACTTGCTCGATAACAACGAACTGAGTAGCAGTTGTTTCTGCTGGCTTAGTGATGTTGTTTCCTAGACCGCCAACGAAAATACTCGCTTGGCTAGTGCTGTCTGCTGTTGCTAGGTATTGATAGATTTGACTTCTCATTGCCATCTTACATCATCCCTCCTGCTTGCTGTTCGATAAGAGTTCTCTTATACCAATCCACGTTTGCTGGATTTACAGTAATTCCTAACTCTAATAGTTTGTTAGCGATTAGCGCGTCTGGGCCATCATACAATGTGTATTTGATGAATGCCGCAACACAATCTGCTGTGGAAGTCTGTGCAAGTGCGTTCTGTGCTGTGAATAGCACATCCCATACTTGTCCAGGTAGCACATAAACATCAGGGTATAGGTCGAAAGACTTCAACAAGTTAGTTGTGCTTCCTGCATCTACCCCTCTTGGGTATGGGCTTGCAGTTCCCGAAACTCCTGACATTTGGGTAACGTCTGGGTTTTGGAAGTAATCTGTCGTGTTAATCCTGATTTGAACATCTCCACCTTTGTTGGTGCTGTCATCAGGGGAACACGCTATGTCTTCTATTACTACAAACTGCGTGGCGGTCGTTTCTGCGGGCTTCGTTATGTTGTAACCAACGCCACCTGTGAAAACAGACACTTGTGTTCCTGATGCAATAGCCACAGACGTATCTGCGATATTGCGGGACAGAGTGCTTCCTGTTCCAGATGGGGCGAGGTTAGTCCATTCATATATCTGACTTCTCATTGCCATTTTTTTCATCTCCATTTATTTTTTTTTTTGGTTTGCCCCTCGTTTTACTGAGAGACAACTAATCACAACTTTTTGGACTATATTAAGTCTTGCATTTTGAAGGAAAGTATTAAATGCTATATGAGAGTGAAAAACAACAGGCGAGATACCCAAGTTTGGTCAAAGGGGCAGGACTTAAGATTCTGTGCGTAGTGCTTCGTGGGTTCAAATCCCACTCTCGCCACCAGATACTATTATAGATTTGATAAAGAAAGTAAGTAATCTTACTGACCCATTATTGAACCGTAGCCAACTGCACCTTGAACGTGGTTGCCTTTGCGACCGTATTCTGCACCGAAGTTCTGAATAACTCCATGACCACTATTACCTGCGCTGTTTCTCATAACTGTTGGAAGAATCCATGTGTTGAAAACATCTGCTGACTTTCCTGTTACATCAAGGTTAGAAGCGTCAACCACCATAGGATTCTGTCTTACAGTTGGAACTGTCTCAGCCATCCATACAGGAGGTGCGTGACCTATATCTGCTCGGTGGCTGTCCAGAGGATTGTATTGACCTAAATCTCTGTAATCAACTACCTCATATTCTCGGCGGTAGTCGAGTTGGTCTTGTAATAGATTGTTAGGAGTAGAAGCACCTGCTTGCTGTCCTAATGGGTCTGTTGTTGTAGTCATTGTAGTTTGTCCGATAACTGAACCATCACCTGTTGGGAATACTAAGTCGGAAGGGTCACCTTCTGCCATGAATCCATCAGAGCGAATGTTACGAATTAACTGTGCGAAAGCAAGTAGTCCGAGAGTTCCGCTAAACGCCTGAACTCCTCTGCTCATCTCACCTTCAAACATACCATCTCCGCGAGCCGCATATCCGACAAGTGCGGATGCGAATACACCAAGTCCGACATTTCTCACTAATTGTGAACGGCTACCGAATAGCCCCATATACGAGGATATAACTGCCCCCGATGACAGCACAGCCGCAACGCCTAAAAGCATTGGGACTGATGCCAATTCTCTTGCGCCTTCTTCAACTGTGTCTATGGACTCTTGAATAACCATCTTAATCACTTGCCCCTATTCATCTGCACGACTATAAGAACCTTAGCCCTAGAATTATTGCCTATTCAATAGTCCGACAAGTCTTTACATTTAGAAATAGTGTCTTCTAACCCTTGTTTCAACGCTGTTTCCAAACCTTGTTCCCTCATAGTTTTCAATCCTGCTTCAGTAGTGCCACCCTTAGAAGCAACACTCGTAACTATTTCCTTTAAACTCAAATCCGTATTACTATACAAGGATAGTAAACCTTTAACTGTTTCTAATACAGTTGATTCCGCATCCCGTTCCGACAACCCTTGCTTTGTCCCGACTTCTTTCATACTATTGAAGACTTGCGCCAAATACGCGATTCCTGAACCTGATAACGCCGTAACAACATCCAAATGAGATTCATCTTCTACTTCAAAATTAATACAATGGCCTAAATCTGAAAATAAGTTCTGAGCCAACCAAACTTGTTCTTGCGAGTTTTCTTCTTTAGTTACCCAACCTGTCATACCTTGACCGTAAGCCACAGATAAATTAGTCATGGCTCTAACAACAGTAGCATTTGGAACACGGGCATGATAATAGTCTAAAGGTAATCCTGCGGCAAAAGTAATTAAAACACCTTTGAAATGTTTAATTTCATCTAAAACCTTTTCCATATCTTGCGGTCTTATCGCTAGAATCAGAACTCCCACTTCTTTAGCAAGTTGTCTGTTATCTTGCATAACAGGAATGCGAGCGAACTTAGGGTCGCTTAAAACAATGGGTCGAACATCCGAAGCCTTAATCATATGAGGTGTGTAAGTAAATATACCTTCCAATAAAGCCCGCCCTAAATGACCTAAACCTATTACCCCTACCACAGGTGGTTCGTATAAAATTGCACTCATAAAGAAGCCTCTCGTTTGAATAGTAAAGGAGTAGTCCTATACTTAATTATTAACAATCCAAACCACAACAACATCACAACAGTTAATGTTTGTTGAATCAAGAAACTAATACTTTCAATGTAAATAGCGTAAAATAGCCAAGAACCATTACAGATTAAAAGTATAAGAGTAGTCCATAAACTGAAATCATCCGTTTGTTTCCGTTCTATCATCCGAGCAATCTGAGGAATCCACGAAGTAAGAGAAAACAAGGCGACAAACGCCATTATAGATTCTATTAAAGCCCCATCCATAGTATTTCACCTAAAAAGGATTCTGAACCAAGTAATCAATAAAATCCATAACCTCATCAACCTTATCATCAGACAACTCTTTGTAGGAGGTATTGTATTTAGACTTAATGCACTTGGCTAGATGAGCGTAAGGATTTCGGCCTTGCGGATGGCGAGGTGATGCAGGTAATTTACCTTCTAAAAAATCCCCACCTGTCTGAATAGCGACCCATATCTTGCGACAGTTTATTTCATTCATCGTTTTTTCCTCCTATATGAGTCAACCATTGGTGAACCTTAACACTCCACTCTTTAAGATTCTTCGACTTAGTATCTAAAGTATTTACACCTGTTTGAAGTTCACCCATATCATCTCTCACCCCTTTCAAAGCGTAATGCAAAATCTTTAAACTACGATGAAGAAATATATTGTGAAGGAAAACAACAATCAAACCGAAACCTAACAGCAAATCCAACTCGTCCATACTATCACCTAATCTCATCAACTAACTTAACCAGACGCTTAAGTTCCCACTCAAGTTCACCCACCCTTTGCACAGACTCCCGCAAAAGACCCCAAATCCTATCTATCTTCTCCTCGTATAGGGGGTTGTCCACAGGGTTTGGAATTAAAGGAATATAAGAACTTTCTATTTCTACTATTTCACCCATTTCGTAAGCGTCAGTTTTAGTTTCGGTAGATATGTAATTAGAAAAAACATTAACTTTGACTGCTTTACATTTGCAGACTAAAGTTTCTCGTTGCCCCATGACAGCCCGCAAAACATCTTGGCAATCTAAGCATTTGATTTCTTGGGTTTTCAATACAGGCACTTTAAACCCTCCGTGATAGCCCCAAACGAGGGTGGAAGTTAGTTAGAAATAAAGGGTTTTCGAGATTATCAATCGTGTAGTTATTCATTTGACTCACTCAACGTAATTGGTGTAACACTTTTCACAACAAAACATAGTTAGATGCGGAGTGTGGGAAAAGAATCTCTCACAGTTGGGGCATTTCATTTTCTCACCTTGACAATTATTATAGACAACCACTATATTAGGATTCGGATTGATTATCTCCGCCAATATAGACTATTTTAACCCCTTCTGGTTGTTTTTTAGTGATGTAACGATGAGGGTCTAAGACGATTGAACCTTGGGGAAAGGTAAGGTGTTCAAAGGCAAGGTGTTTAGTGGAAATGAAATACAAGGCTTCAGGGGTGAACCATACTGTATCAGGTTCTCTTAGGAAAGGGTCGTAAGACTCTGCTGTGATGCCTCGTTCTTTTAGGATGTTCTGTAAAAGGACGGCAGGGCTTCCGACTGTTAATTTAGTTTCAGGTTTAAAACTGCGCCCCATCAAGATAACAGGTAATTCGGGCGCGAGTTTATGTTCTGCTTCTATTAAATCCGCCAGCCACTCGGTTTGGTGTTCTCTTGCCCGCATTAAATCGTCAAAGAAATTATGAGATAAGTTTAACTCATTAGCGAGCCACGACATAGCGATATTATCTCTTGGATGACAACCTCCGCCATCACCCATACCACCTGAAAGATAGTTGTTAGACATTAAACGACTGTGGGCCAATCCCATCGCTTCGGTAACCGCATCTACATTAGCACCCGTATGATGACATATTTCCATCATAGTATTAGCGAAAACTATTTTCATCCCAATGTAAGTGTTGTAAGCGACCTTAATTAACTCAGCAGATTTTAAATCGGTGTGGAAGAATGGGCTGTCATGTATTGTGGTGTAAAAATCTTCAGCGACTTGAGCCGCGTAATCATCATCCACACCCAACAAAACAAACTCTGGGTTTAAGAAATCTGGAATAACAGTTCCCATAGCAGTAAAAAAAGGATTGTAACACAGTTTAACTTTATCATTTAAAACAGGTTTAATTTCTCTTTCAATAGTTTCAGGTAAAACTGTGGATATTATAATAACGACTTTATCTTCGTCTTGTTGGTCTATAACTGTGGCTAATTCAACAAGTCCTTCTCTGAGAAATGTGTAATCGAAATCCACTCTAGTTTCAGGCAATCTAGTAACACCATGATAAATGGAATCGTGAGGAGTTTGGATTGAAACAAAAATTATGTCTGCAAATGTAACTAATTCTGGCAAATCCATAATTTCTAATTCAGAATTGTAGAGTAAATCTGCGGCTTGAGGTTCGTAACCTTCGGCTAACGCTCCATTAGGTTCTATTAGACTTTTCGTTTTAATCATTTTTAAAGTTTTTTCATCAATATCTATACCTGCTACTTTGTGTCCTTTAGTTTCAACCGCTAAAGCAACGGGTAAACCTAATTTACCTAATCCTACAAACCCTACATTCATATATCCAAGAAGGCTTTATGCTTTATTAAACTACTCAGTTTAAATCTACATTTTTGATTGTAAAATATAATCCATACACCATGACAATAGAAGCCCCTGCTAGAAGTAACTTATCCGAATCGGATAACTCGTCTTTAAAGATAACTACACCTTTATCCGAATCATTAGTGTTTAAATCTAGTTTAACCGTTTGAGGTTGCTCTGTTCCGTGTGGGCCGAGAGTTTCATTTACTAGGTGTGGACTGCAACACAATCCAGAAGGGCTTAATTTGGAATCCGTCATTTAATCACTCACCTTTTTTACTTTTGGAGTTTTTTGTATTGTTTTTTTGCACCTTCTTTTTAGCCGCTACTATTTCGGCTATTTTATCTTCGGTAAAACGAGAGGTTTTCTTTCTTGTAGTTTTTGTTTTTTTGAATACTCCATAGAAAACTGAAGAATCTATTAAAATTTCTTCTAGCATAGTAAAGCCGTTTTCTTCTAAGTCTTCTAAAATGTCTTCAGGAGTAGCGATACGATAACAAGTAGGGTCATTAGCAAACTCAGCCGAATCTTCAGCATAGTATTCACTTGGCCCATAACGATTAGTCGCCGAGCCGAAAAACAAAAGAGCGTCTTTCTTCATCAATTTATTTATTTTTTGCAGAGCAGAGTCGGTGTCAGGTAAATGATGGTAAACACCTAAGCACATCACTAAATCGTAACTGTTCTTGTGTGAATCAGGCAGTTCCATCAAGTCTGTTTTTTTAAATTTTGCTCCTGTCTTTAGTTGGGCTTCTAACCATTCGGCTTGAGCCACGACATCCAGCCCCGCTTGATTATTATCAATGCCTAATACTTCTGCACCATTGTGTGCTAATATCAGAGAATAGAAACCAGAATTACATCCAATGTCTAAACATTTCTTTTCCCTTATGTCTAAAGGTATGTGGTCATACAAAAGATTCCAGATAGGTGTGGGATGGTCGTGAATGCCTGTGGTGTAAACACCCTTTACTTTTATACTGTGATAAAACGGGCCTAACTGAGCCATTTTTTCTAATACCACATCATATTCCCGTTTTGTTGCTCTAGTAATAGGAAGAGTTTTCCTCAAAATCCTATTTCTACTTTTAGATTTAGACATGAGAATCATTTTTAATAGGTGTTTTTGCTATTTGAAAGTATCTTCTTAAAACAATGTGGGTGGAACTCAATAAATAGGCATCTCTTTAGTCTTGACCGCCTTAACTAAGAGTCTTACCCCATTATAATCATCAAGTTGAGTAATAGTATTTTCCGAAACAGTAAAACCGTTGGCCTCTAAATCTTTTACAATATATTCAGGCGTGGCGACCAAGAAAACAGAAGCATCTTCTAAATATTTTACCCCTTCTGGATAATATTTCGTAGTGTGCCTGTTGCTTTCACTTTCCAAGTATATTTCACCCCCCATCTTCATTAGTTTGTTAAGGTGTCGTAATCCATCCGAAGGTTTTTTTAAATGATAGTAAACTCCTAAGAAAAGAATGGTGTCGTAAACACCGTAATCATCACAATCATAGAAATCTTTAGTTTGAAATCTTGCCCCTGTTTTCAATTCTGACTCTATCCATTTGGCTTGCGTAATCCAATCACCGTATTTACGAGTATCAACACCTCTGCTCATGCGAGTGTGGTCTTGGTCATATTCGAGTGCTTGATTGTTATCAATTCCTAAAACATCTGCGCCTAGTTTAGCGAGTTCAAAACTAAAGAATCCACCATTACAACCAATATCTAAGACAGTTTTACCTTGCATTTCAGAGAGTAAGGGTTGTAAAGAATGCCACAAAGATTCGGGGTGCTTGTTATGTGCCGTTGTATATACTCCCCGTATGTTGATTCTATGGTGGAACGGGCCTCGATTTTCTATCTCTTGTTTCAGTCGGCGCACTTCTTCTTCAGAAACATCTCCATGAAGAGTCTGACGAGTCAATTGGTCTAATTTAGTTTGTAAAGTGTAACTTTTGCGAGGTGAAGGGTTGTAGGATTGAGGTTTAGGTTTTTCAACCTCTTCAAAGGTGTTCTGAGGTTGAGGTTCATCTGAAACCTTAACGGCTCGGAAAGCGTAGCGATTTCCACAACAAACATCTTTAGTTCGGAAAACTTCAACAATCTCAAAACCGTTTCTCTGCATATCTTTGTTAAGGTAAGTGGGCGTGGGAATCAAGAAGTTAGAAGCGTCTAAACGGTAAGGAGTATCATCAGGGTAGTATTTGGTTTCAGTAGGATGGGTTTCACATTCCACATAAAGTTCGCCACCCATTTTTAACAAACGATTCAATTTGGCTAATCCTCGCGAGGGGTCTGTTAAGTGATAATAAACACCTAAAAAGAGTATTTTATCGTAAGGTTCAGACTCATCACAATCCATGAAATCCATTTCTTTAAACTTTGCCCCTGTTTGTAATTGTGATTCTAACCACTCGGCTTGCTGTAACGGCAGACAATCTTTATTGAAGACTCTTTCGATTTGATTAACGTCCACACCTAAAACATCTGCGCCTAGTTTAGCGAGTTCAAAACTGAAGAATCCTGCATTACATCCTACGTCTAAGACTTTTTTACCTTTGACATCCTGAGTGAGAGGTATGTGAATAGATTTCCATAAATTTAAAGGGTGATAACCATAATTTATTTTTTCTCCTTTGTCGGAGTTGAAAGGGATTTGGGCCTCATATTGAGTGGGAACTCCGTGAACATCTATTTGCATAGCAAACGGTTGTCTTCGAGCGATTTCCGCTTTGATGTGTTCAATATCAGGTTCACTTGTAATCTTACGCTTAATGTTATCAGTAAGATTTCTTTCAGTAGAAAAGAAAAAAGTTTGAAATAACCGACCGTTTTCTTTAGTGTCTCCAAAATACTCTAAACTACGATGCCAATGTTGAGCGTTGAACAAAATTAAACGATTAAACACATTTCCTATAATATCTACTTCTTCCCACGCATCCATATTCCCCGCATTAGAATTCTGTGCTTCTTTATCACCACTATCTAAAGAGTATCTACTTCCGTCTTGAAATTGAAATAATCCTGTTCCACTTGCTAAAGGAGCATCAGGAGTCAGATAAAGAACACCTGCCCAATCAGTTACCTCGGCATCTGTGTGCATCCATGAATTATTAGATTTCAAAGTGTATTGAAAGCACCCGTTAGAGTTGAACTGATTGTCACTTGTTGACCACTTAGTTATTTTACCTGCGAAAGGTTTAATGTAACTTTCAATTTTATCTTTTACTTGCTCTGGTGCGAAAGGAGCAGTTCTCGCACCTGGGTAATTTCCGACAATAGGAAAATCTTGATTTAATACCCATTCTCTAACTTCTAGTGGATTTTCGTAAAAGTCATCTATGACTAAGACAGCAGGAGTAGGGTTTGGGTTGGGAGTTAAAAGGTGTCGGACATCTGATAACATAAACTTAAGTCTCCCTTTTTAATCTTGAATCTTGTTGTTGGCTGGTATTTCGATGTTGTGAGTTAGATTTCTTTCTGTTGAAAAGAAAAACAGTTGAAACAAACGACTGTTTTCTAAACTGTCTCCAAAATAACCTAATCCTCCATGCCAATGTTGAGCGTTAAAGAGAATTAACCTATTGAAAACATTTCCAATCTTATCCACTTGTGACCAAGCATCAGGATTTCTACCATTAGCACTATATTCTGCGCTATCTGCACTTTCTAAAGCGAACCTTGTGCCGTCTTTAAACATATACAATCCTGTCCCTGTGTCTAACGGTGCATCGGGTGTTAGATACAAAACTCCTGCCCAATCTGTTACTTTGTCATCAGCGTGAATCCAATCATCATCAGTTTCCATAGAGTATTGAAAACAACCGTTAGCGTTGAAATAATTTTCTGCATTCGACCATTCGGTTATTTTTCCTGCGAATGGCTCGATAAACCTTTGAATGTGTTCTTTGAGTTCTGGCGTGGCGTAAGATTTAGTTCTGTGACAACCAATGTAACTCATTCCAAACTCTTGTTTCAGTAACCACTCTCTTACTTCTAAAGGATTTTCATAAAAATCATCCATCACTAGAAAAGTGGGGGTGGGATTCTCCATTGGCTTTAAAGGAGTGGACATACTAATAATTTGAAGGGTTTACCCTTAAACCTTTGCGTCTTAGAAATCTGGAAGGGATTCTACTGATTGTCCCCACGCAAAGCCTGTATCGTAAATATCAGTATTAACTAAGCCTGTGGGGTCAACTGCTGTGACCATATCAGAAGAAGTGTGAACAGGTTGAGTAACAGTCTTTCCTAGAGGACTTTTAGCGTGTCTAATTTTATCTTGGGAGTGAGCGTGGTGAACCATAGCAGTTCTAAAAAAGTTCTTAGCCCCATTACTCATTCTTTTTTCATCATCCATAAAGTTCAAGAATCTTTGGTGAACGTGTCCACCTTTGATAATTTTTCGGACTTCTTTATCAGTTTTGGTGAATATGATTAAGAAGGGTTTTTCCACTCGTTCACTTACAGTCATTACTCCGTTTTTAAACTCAACTTCCCATGTCTGGAAAATCCATTTCTTATTGGGAAGAGGTTTAACTTCATCGTAGTGCATAACAGGAGCAGGAAGTCGAGAGTTAACTTGACGCATGGCGACTTGTTGATGTGGGCTTAAGTTTAAAATAGGTTTAGCAACTAAATCGAATTGTTGTCCTAATTCCGAAACAACACTTCTGTTAGCACTCTCCACAGGGTTAGATTTTAGACTGTCGGAGATACTTTTATTTAAATCCATAGGAAATCCTCACCACTATGAAGGGGTTTGACTATAAGAATGTATGCTCATCGCAGAGACAGGTTAGATTTATAGGGGAATCACAGGTCAGACACATTATGATTCTATCAGGTGTGCTGTGGTCATTGGTGGCATTTCATCGGGTTTGGAATAAAACTAATGAAAAACAGGTCATTTGATATGAATGAAACGCAAGGCTTAAATAGGTTATAGCCCCTAAACTAAGGTAGGTAAGACACATGGAACACGAAAGAAACATTTATTCAAACGCTAATATGTGGAACAGAGGAGAAGAACAACCTGTTCCTGAGACTAGAGAACTGCCTGATTCAGGTGAGGCTGAAAACTACACTTGCACTTGTGGAAACACTAATCAAGAAGACTTTCACACAGACGACACTAAGGGAGAAGTGTCGTGTAATCAATGTGGAACACTTATTCTTTCTAATATGATTGACCCTTCTGCACCTACTCGTAGGTTCAGTTCCACAGACCCTTCGGTGGATAACGCTCATTACGGCGCACCCGCCAGCAACTTATTTGCAGATAAGGGTTTAAGGACAACTTTCAATCCGATGGAAGCCGATAAGAAAGACAGGCAGAAGTCTTTCATCCTTAAGCGTATCAATCAGCAGACTGTTACTAACAAAGAAAGAAACTTAGCAGTTGCTCTGAGAGACATTGAGAGAGTGATAAGTCGAGGAGGGTTAACTAAGTCGGTTCATCAAGAAGCAGTAAATGTTTATCGTGATGCGGTGGATTTGCAGTTGATTAGAGGTCGCAGTATTGAAGGTATGGTGGCCGCATCTATTTACACGGCTTGTAGAATTAGAGGTGTGCCTCGTTCATTGGATGAGATAGCAGACTTGACTAGGACAGGAAGAAAAGAGATTGCTCGTAATTACAACACTTTGAAGAAGAATATAGTTAGACTCAAGAGAATGCCACCGACTACTCCTGACCAATATCTTAAGAGGTATATTTTTGCTTTGAACTTATCACTTAAAGTGCAAAATCGAGCGCAAGACCTGTTGAAGACTTGTTTTGATGGAGGTATGAATCAAGGGAGAAATCCTATTGGTGTAGTAGCCGCTTGTATTTACATCGCTTGTGTGGATTGTGATGAGCGTAGGACTCAAAGACAGATAGCCAGAGAGTTAGAGATAACAGAAGTGACTATCCGCAATCGCTACAAAGAAGCGATGGCTATTTTGAACGCTAATAAACTCAAGGCTGAAAAGGAAAACTCAGATGAGTAGTCTCTAAGCCTCTGATGGCTTTAGGGTCTTAATGAGTTTAACGGCTATGGCTATTCCAAAAAGAGCCACAGTTCCGAAAACCATCTGACCCAGACCCGTAAGTTGCCAAGAACCGTTTATCCCATCGCCATCATCGTTAGCGAAAAGTGAGGCTGAAGGGTCTTTGATGAACTCAAACAAGTCAGAGAAGAACTCTAATTTAGTTTGACCCGTTAAACTTGCTAACACATCAATAACAATCCATGCGACACCTACGGTGATACCAAATCTGGTTGTGTTTAATGCTCTGCCAGATGCGATGCTATCCCAGACTTTAGTGAAAAACTTCTTACCGCCGTCTGCCGCCGCGAAACCAGCGCGAGTTATTCCTTGTGCCGCACCTAAATTCTTGATTTGAGATTCGCTCAATTCAAGAATTTAGGA
>Ga0209532_1000801_pt1 | contig 26329 bp, 28 predicted proteins | sample COG_02_FD_184746 | JGI IMG/M metagenome (GOLD analysis project Ga0209532, IMG submission 184746) | Pelagic Microbial community sample from North Sea - COGITO 998_met_02 (SPAdes) (version 2) | ecosystem: Environmental > Aquatic > Marine > Neritic zone/Coastal water | place: Helgoland, sampling... | reverse complement strand
TGGCTAGCCAAGAGCGATCAGTAGATGTGCAAATAACTAGATTGCGCCGAAAGCTTGAAGTTGATCCCAAAATGCCACGTTATCTTCAAACTGTTCGAGGTGCAGGGTATATGTTGGCGCCAGATTAAATATGAAAACAGGTTATCTCACACATTCAGACTATGATTTACATATCACACCTGATGGTCACCCAGAGCAAGTTGATAGATTAAATGTGATTAATGAAAGATTATCTAAACTAGATTTTAATGATTTAGAAAAAATATTGTCACCAATGGGAACATATGATCAAGTTACATTATGCCACCCAAGGGAATATGTTGATTATATTAAAAATTCTTGTCCTCCTGTTGGATCAGTTTCTTTAGATGGCGATACACATGTTAATTCTGCAAGCTTTAATGCAGCTATGAGAGCTGTTGGGAGTATTTGTGAAGCAGTTGATCTGGTAGTTAATAGAAAATTACAAAATGCGTTCTGTGCATCTCGTCCACCTGGTCATCACGCAGAAAAAGCTAAACCAATGGGCTTTTGTTTATTTGGTACGATCGCAATTGCTGCAAAATATGCAATGAAAACTCACGGGCTTTCTCGAGTAGCAATCATAGATTTTGATGTACATCATGGAAATGGGACGCAAAACTTGGTGTGGGATGACCCAAATATAATGTTTGTATCTTCACAACAGATACCTTTATGGCCAGGAACTGGTGAAAGGCATGAAACGGGTGCATTTAATAATATAATAAATTACCCTTTGAACCCTGATATGGATGGCCAAGATCTTATTGAGGCCTATAAAAAAGAGATTTTACCAAAGATTGCTGAATTTGAACCTGAAATGTTATTTATTTCTGCAGGATTTGATGCGCACGTAAACGATCCTTTAGCAAATTTAAATTTTACTACAAATGATTTTAAAATACTCACGAAATTATTATGTAAATTTGCTGATACTTATTGTAAGGGACGTGTTGTCTCGACACTAGAGGGTGGATATGATTTACCTTCTTTAAGAGAATGCGTAGATGCACACGTAAAAGTACTAATGGAGCATGCGAAATGAGCGTAAAACCAATTGCAGAGATGAGTTTTGAGGATGCAATGAATGAGCTAGAAACAGTTGTAACAAGCCTTGAAGGAAGTCAGGTTGCTTTAGATGACAGTATTGCAATGTATGAACGAGGAGCTGCTTTAAAAGCTCACTGTGAAGCAAAATTAAAAGCTGCGGAAGAAAAAGTTGCGAAGATTACTTTTGGTAACGATGGTCAGCCAGCTGGTTTAACGCCGTTTGATAGTTAATTATCATTATGCTAAATTTTAATGTGCAACTTAATGATACAGCTTCAATAGTTGAAATTGCATTAAAAGAGATGCTTCAAAAGCAAGGCAATGATTTAATGTCTGCGCCTATTCGACATGCTGTTTTAAATGGCGGAAAACGATTACGAGCTTTTTTAGTTATTCATTCTTGTAATATATTTGAAGTTCAAAAAGACACTGCTATTCAAGCTGCAATAGCTATAGAATGTTTACACGCATATTCTTTAGTACATGATGATTTACCTTGTATGGATGATGATGAATTGCGACGTGGAAAACCAACTGTTCATGTAAAGTGGGATGAAGCAACTGCAACTCTAACAGGTGATGCATTGCAAGCATTAGCTTTTGAACTTATTGCGTCTTTGCCACATACTGATGCAATTAGAATAGTAGAATTACTGAAGAAATTAGCTAAAGCATCTGGAATGCAAGGTATGGTATTAGGTCAAGCTCAAGATATTCAAGCAGAAAAGTCTGAAGTTAATCTAAATATAAATGACATTACCTCACTACAGCAAAATAAAACTGGTGCACTGATAGAATGGTCGGCAATATCTGGTGCAATATTATCAAATCAAGACGATAGAAAATTGTTAGATTATGCAAAATCTATTGGTCTAGCATTTCAAATTCAAGATGATATTTTGGATATAGAAGGAGACGCAGTATTGGCTGGAAAGCGTTTGCAAAAAGATGTCAGTGCTGGAAAGGCAACATTTGTATCTCTTTTGGGCATTGAAAATGCAAAGTTAAGAGCAAAAGAGTTAATTGAAGAAGCAATTGATGCATTATCTGATTATGGTGATAAAGCTGAGCCAATGCGACAGGTAGCAAAGTTTATAATTGAGCGAAAAATGTGATGTTAAAATTATCTAAAGAGTATAAATAAGCAGTTATGACAGAGATACGCCCAAATACACCGATATTAGATCGAATTAATTCTCCAGAAGATATGAAAAATCTGTCTGACGCTCAGCTATATCAATTGGCAAAAGAATTGCGATCTGAGACAATCTCTATTGTTTCAGAGACGGGTGGGCATCTTGGTGCAGGTCTTGGTGTTGTAGAGTTAACAACTGCTATTCATGCAGTATTTGATACACCTAAAGATCGCTTAATTTGGGATGTTAGCCATCAGTGTTATCCCCATAAAATATTAACAGGTAGACGAAATCAAATGCGTACAATCCGCAAGGGTGGCGGTTTATCTGGCTTTACCAAGCGATCAGAAAGTGCCTTTGATCCATTTGGTGCTGCACATAGCTCAACTTCAATTTCAGCAGCTTTGGGGTTTGCTGTTGCTCGTGATTTAGGCGGTGCGCCAGAACATGGTTTAGGGGATGCTATCGCAGTTATAGGGGATGGCTCTATGTCTGCCGGAATGGCATATGAGGCAATGAATAATGCAGGTCATTTAGGAAAGCGTCTGATTGTAATTTTAAATGATAATAAGATGTCAATTGCACCTCCTGTTGGAGCAATGTCTACATACCTTTCGCGCCTTTATGCTGGTGAACCATTTCAAGAATTAAAAGCTGCAGCAAAAGGCGCAGTTTCATTACTTCCTTCGCCTTTTCAAGATGGTGCAAAGCGTGCACGTGATATTCTAAAGCATATGACTATTGGTGGTACGTTATTTGAACAGCTTGGGTTTTCATATATTGGTCCAATAGATGGACATGATATGGAGCAATTATTAAATGTCCTCCGAACTGTAAAAGATCGAGCTACTGGACCAATATTAATACATGCAATAACTCAAAAGGGTAAGGGATATGCTCCAGCAGAAGCATCGTCAGATAAATACCATGGTGTAGCTAAATTTAATGTAGTTTCAGGCCAACAACAAAAAACACCATCAAATGCTCCCAGTTATACTAAAGTTTTCGCAAATGCGCTTATTGCTGAAGCGAGTGAAGATGATAAAATTGTTGCAGTTACTGCAGCAATGCCAGACGGAACTGGGTTAGATATTTTTGAAAAACATTACCCAAGTAGAACTTTTGATGTTGGTATAGCTGAACAGCATGCAGTTACATTCTGTGCGGGTATGGCTGCAGGTGGGATGAAACCATTTTGTGCGCTTTATTCTACATTTCTACAAAGAGGTTATGATCAAGTCGTACATGATGTTGCATTACAACGCTTGCCAGTTAGATTTGCGATAGATCGTGCTGGTCTTGTTGGTGCTGATGGAGCTACTCATGCAGGTAGCTTTGATATAAGTTTTTTGACTAATTTGCCCGATATAGTTGTTATGGCAGCAGCAGATGAAGCTGAGTTAATGCATATGGTTGCTACAGCTAGATCAATAGATGATCGCCCAAGTGCTTTTCGGTTTCCAAGAGGTGAAGGTGTTGGGGTTGATCTCCCTGAAAAAGGAAGAGTTTTAGAAATTGGAAAAGGACGAATAATCCAACAAGGCTCAAAAATTGCCATTCTTTCTTTTGGTGCAAGATTGCAAGAAGTTTTAAAAGCAGCTGATTCATTATCACTTAGAGGTATAAAACCAACGATAGCAGATGCTCGCTTTGCAAAGCCTTTGGATAAACAAATGATATTAGACTTAGTTTCAAAGCATGATGCCTTAATAACCATTGAAGAAGGTGTAGTGGGTGGGTTTGGCAGTCATGTTCAACAATTATTATTAGATGAAGGAATATTTGATCATGGTTTTAAATTTCGATCAATGGTCTTACCTGATACATTTTTGGATCAAGATACACCTAAGAATATGTATGAAAACGCTGCGATGAGCGCAAATGATATAGAAGAAAAAGTTTTTGATATATTAGATATAGTGTCTTTAAAGAAAAGCATTTAACGCTCAATTTTATCCAGTCTTTTTGATATCTCATTAAGCTGTTTTATAACATCATCACGATATGCATCAGTTGCTTCAGTTGCTTCTTCTGAATGCGCATCATGCATTGAATTGACAATTAAACCAACCAATACATTTACAACAGCAAAACTAGTAATGAGTATAAATGGTACAAAAAACATCCAAGCAAATGGATATACTTCCATAACTGGACGAACAATTCCCATTGACCAACTTTCTAAAGTCATAATTTGAAACAAGCTGTATAAAGATTTACCGATTGAACCAAACCAAATTGGGAATTCATGAGCAAATAGCTTTGTCGCAATAACTGCTCCGATATAGAAAATAATGGCCATTAATATGATTACCGAAGACATTCCTGGAAGCGCTGAAATGAATCCTTCAATTGTTCTACGCAATCGTGGAGCAAAAGATAAGGCACGTAAAACTCTTAATATTCTTAAAGCACGTAAAACTGAAAAACCTTCAGATAAAGGTGCGAGTGAAATAGCTATAACAAAAAAATCAAACAAATTCCATGGATCTCTAAAGAAACGTAGTCCTCTGGAAAATAGTTTTAATGTTAATTCTATAACAAAAATTGCCAAACAAATATTATCAATTATAGATAAAACTGTTCCATATTTATTCATTATAAATGGTGAAGTTTCCATTCCTAATATGACAGCATTTAGAATTATTATGGTTAAAATGGAATATCGTACTTTTGCCGAGCTAAGCCATTCATAAAGATTATTTCTAAAAAGTGATATTTTCATGTTCATTTTAATACTACAATTATTTATTTTGTAAATTGAGCTACAAGTTCAATATGTGGATTCCATAAAAATTGATCTATAACTTGAACCCAGTCTAAGTTGTAACCGTTATTACATAATATAGATGCGTCCCTTGCAAATGTTGCTGGGTTACAAGATACAAAAGCAATACGACCAACATTGGCTTTTGCAATTTCAACTACTTGAGATACTGCGCCAGCGCGAGGTGGATCAATTACGATAGCATCAATTTTTTTGAATTCATCAGGCATAAGTGGTCTACGAAAAAGATCGCGAGTCTCGGACTTTATATCATGCAAACCACCGGCAGCACGCCAACCAGAATCTAAAGCTGCAATCATATTTACGTCACCCTCAAGTGCATGAACTGTAGCTTTGCTTGAAATAGGTAATGCAAAAGTTCCACATCCAGCAAAAAGATCAACAACTCGTTTTGATGGGCCTATAATTTCCAAAACAGTTTTAATTAATGCGGCTTCTCCAGACTTTGTGGCTTGTAGGAATGCTCCACTTGGTGGAATTACATCTGCTAATCCCATCTTCTGGCTTGGAGGGTTTGATTGGGCAATTACATCATCATTCCACATCAATCTTAAGATTTTAAATTGATTGCAAATTTGTGCAAACTTGGAAATTTCAGTCGCGGAAAGTTTTTTCCCATTATCAATTTTTACATCTAAGCTATTTCCGGAAACAGTTGCTGAAATTCGTAATACAGCTTTTCGAGATGAACCTAGTATTGCGAACTGAGAAAATGCGGGCATTCCAGACAATAATATTGGATCAGATATCGGGCATTCAGAGATTTCTATAATTACATCTGAGGCACGGCCATGAAAGCCAACCAGCGCACCTTTTTTAGTGCGCTTAGCCGCAAACGTGGCTCGCCGTCTGGATCCTGCTTTTGAATTTATTATTGGTCTAAATTCTGGATGCAGATTAACTTGTGATAATGCGTCTTGAGTTTTTCTAATTTTCCAATCTGAAATAACTGTGTCAGATGCATGCTGTAAGGAACATCCACCACAACTTTTGAAGTGCTTGCAAGCAGGTTTTATTCTATCAGAAACAGGTTTAATAATTTTTGGAGAATTAACTCTGCCGTTTTCGACATTTCCTTCAATATGCTCTCCTGGTAGAGTAAAGGGTGCAAATATTTCGCCATTTGGAGTATCAATTATTCCATCACCTAATTGGCCCAGTCGATCAACAATATATTCAGACATTTATATTACACCATTAGTTTGAAAATTTACGGTTGCAAAAGACATAAATTAATTTTTCAACAATTTAGCATTCAGATACCAGATGTTTCATTCTTGTCCAGTAGAACTGAATATATAAATTTATTGATCAATTTTTTTCATTAAATCTTTGTTGGTTAAAGTAAAATCTGATTTAATCCATATCGATTTTAATTTTTTAAGCATATCACCCAATTGTTTTCCTTCAAGGTTATGAAGATCTTGGGGCTTTATTGGAAATTTTACTGAAGACCCTTTAGCAATTTGATCGCTTAGATCATTTGGTGGGGAAGTTTCAGTTAGTGCTGCGATCGCTAACGAATAGGAATAGGCAATAATTTCTCCAAATTTAAAAGAAATTGCGCTTGGCTTCTCACCCATATTTATTGCCTTTAGGGTACTTTTGTATTCTTTGTTTTCTTTATTACTCAAGCGCAATGAATTTGTTGGATCTGCACCTCCCAAAACAATGAGCCTAGTAATCCAGTTAATAGTATTTTTATTTTCTAAATGAATAAGAATTGGCATATTTTTGCATGCTGTTCCTGGTAAAATATTTGAAAGTATTCCAGAAATCTCCATTGCAGCTAAAACTGAAGAGGGGTTTTGAGTTTTTAAAATTTTTCTAATTTCACTACCAACACGTTCTTTTGCTAACATCGCAATACCATCAATATTTGCAGCACAAGCAGATAAGCCTTCAGCGTCAATCCCTAAATTAGGATCACCATATTCAGCGGTGAATCTAAAAAACCTTAAAATTCTTAAGTAGTCTTCAATTATTCGTTTATTAGGATCTTTAATGAAACGAACGTGCCTTTTTTTTAGATCTTTCATCCCGTTTAAAGGATCAATTATTATACCATCTGTGGTCATATAAATAGCATTTATTGTAAAGTCTCTTCGTTCTGCATCATCTTCAATCTTATCGGAATACGCTACGGTTGCATGCCTGCCATCAGTTTTAATATCTTTTCTAAAGCTGGTTACTTCGAAGGTTTTATTATTAGAAATTATTGTAATGGTTCCATGATTTATTCCCGTTGGTATAGATTTTAAACCAGCTTTTTTTGCTAAACTAATAATTTCATCAGGCCGCGCATTTGTTGAGATATCTATGTCTGTAATTGGTAAGCCAAGTAAACTATTGCGCACACATCCTCCAACAAAGAGAACTTGATTGTTTCTGCACTTTAAAGCGTCCATAACTTTAATTGTATCTTTAGATTTAAGCCATTTATTGTTTATTTTCATTTGTTTCACTTAATATTTTACAAAACATTCTCATTATACGTGCTGTTGCACCCCAAATATAGTAAGGGCCATAAGGAACAGAATAATAACCTCTCTTTTGATTATTCCAAATTCGATAATGAATTTGAAAGTTGTTAGGATTGATAAATAATTTAAATGGTATTTTAAAAATTTCGTCAACTTCACCAAATTCAATTTTGGGCTCATAAGAATTTTTTATAAGACCTATAACCGGAGTGACGCAAAAATTAGTAATAGTTTGATGTTTTGGTAATACACCTAAAATTTCTACGTTATTTTTTAGCAAACCTATTTCCTCGTAAGCTTCACGCAGCGCAGTCTCAATCACATCTTTATCAGATTTTTCAACCTTGCCACCGGGCAATGCTATCTGGCCTGGATGATGTTTCAAATTATTAGATCTTTTAGTTAAAATCACATTCAATCCATCTGGACTGCTTGTAATTGGTATTAATACTGCAGCATCACGTAATTTTGGGTCAACAGGGCGCAAGGCATTATTTAAATCAAAGTCTGATGTATTTTCGGTTCCAGCATAATTTTCTAGAGCAGCCTTAATTTGGTCAGTACTGTACAAAAGCTTAAACATTAGTGGATCATGACTTAGCAGATGTCTTTGTGCAAGTAATGGTTATTTAAATGCCCTCAAAACCTAAGCTTTTGGGATCTAACTCATAATGTGATCCACAAAATTGACAATCTGCTGTAACCATTCCGTTTTCTGATATCATATGCGAAATGTCTTTTTGGGAATAAATAGACATTGTGTTGCGCACTTTATCTTCACCGCACGAACAGCCAAATTTTACTGTTTGAGTTTCAAATACTCTGGGAACCTCTTCATGAAAAAGTCGATGAAGTAATTGTGGAGGGGATATATTTGGGCCAATCAGTTCCATTTCTTCCACTGTGTCTAGAAGAATATTTACTCTATTCCAATCATCTGCACTTTCGTCTCCAGAAAGTAGATCATCAGCTGATAACAATCCATCTGGAGAGCTGGGAAGATCTTTTGCTATTAATGGAGATGCTTTTGGCATGTGCTGAAGCATTACTCCACCAGCTCGCCAAGATTTTTTCTCACCAGGTGCTGAGGATTCGCCTACAATTACCTGGAAACGTGTTGGTAATTGTTCTGATTGTGCAAAATAAGTTTCAGCGCATTTTGATAAAGACCCTTGTGACAGGGGTGTAATGCCTTGGTAAGGTTTCATATGTTCGCCTTGATCCATTAATATTGCAAACATGCCTTTACCAATATTTTCAAAACCAGAAACATTAGAAGCGTTTAATCGATCTGAGTCATAACTTGCATAAGCACGAATTTTTGCAGGTGTACCATCTTCACTAGGTCCGTAGTAATCAGTGGCAATAATACGAATAGGGCCATCACCACGTATTTGAAGACTCAGTTTCCAACGTAATTTTATTGTTTGGCCTATTAAGGCTGTAAGCATAACAGCTTCAGCCACCAATGCTGATACTTGAGTTGGATAATCATGCTGTTTTAAAACATTGTCTAAAAGAGTATCTAAACGCGCAACACGACCTCGGATATTTGCTGCATCCAATTGAAATGGCAATACTTGTTCATCCCAACCCGCACTATGTTCATTAGTTTTCATTTTTATCAATCCGCTTAAAACTTAGTTTCCCATAATCATGTTTTGGTGAAAGCGCAATTAAATGCTGGCTATAGTATTTTTTTTTGTTAAATAAACTTTATGAGAAGATATGGTCAGCCAAAAGATATAACACAAAAGTATTTGGATAGACCTGGTTCCTATGGGATAATTTTTTTAGATGGAAAAATTTTATTAACACACCAAAAAAATCCTAAACCTGAAATACAATTGCCTGGTGGAGGTATTGACTTAGGTGAAAGTCAAACGACTGCTCTTCATAGAGAGGTTCTGGAAGAAACAGGGTGGCGTATTTCTATTTTGCGTCGTCTTGGAGCTTATCAGCGTTATACCTATATGCCTGAATATGGTTTTCATGCTAGAAAAATTTGTCATATTTTTTTAGCGCGTGCAATTCATAAAGTTGGAGAACCTACAGAACCTGGTCATACAGCTATTTGGTCAAATCCAAGGGATGTCATAAATAAGCTAGCTTCTGAAGGAGATGCTGCATTTGTTGAGAATTTTTTAAAGATTAAATTAAAAAATATTTAGCTAACTGATAAATATTTTTTTACAGATATCAAAAAATCTCTTGTTGCTTCTGCATGCACCCAATGCCCTGCATTTTTAATTGTGATAATTTTATTTCTGGGGAAAAGTAGATTAATATTTGGTAAATCCTTGTCTGAAATGTAATTAGATAATTCACCTTTTAAAAAAAATGTCATTCCATTAAATTGGCCACTGACATCTGGGAACCCAATTATTTTATCCATATTTTTGTCTAAAGCGTCTAAATTTAGTTGCCATGAATTTCCATTTGGAGAAATTATTAAACTCTGCAGAAAAAATGCCCTTAATGCGTCATCTGACAATGTTTTTTTCAAAATTAGATCTGCATCTGATCTACGAGTTAGATCATCAATTGGTAAATTTTTCATAATTGCAATATTGATAGATTGATCATGCTGGTATTTTGTTGGAGCAATATCAACAATTAATAATCTGTTTACTAAATCTGGGTTATTAATTGCTAATACCATACTTGCTTTGCCGCCCATCGAGTGGCCTAAGACATCAACAGGGCTTTTTAAAGAAGTTATAATTTTTTTAAGATCTTCAGCCATAGACTCATATGAATTATCAGCATTCCAAAAGCTTTCACCATGATTTCTCATGTCTACGACATGTACTTGGCGATCGGACGAAATATTACGAGCTATCGCTCGCCAATTTCTACCTGAGCCAAATAAACCATGAACTATTAATAAATCAGTAATATGAGTTTTATTTCCAAAAGTTTGAATCTTTAACATATTTTTCTCAAATCAGGATTTGTGCTAATACATCATCATTTGTGATATCTTCATATGAAAAACCGTTATCAGTCATTCTTTTACAAAGCTCATCAAAGCCTTGAACTGACCCACTTTCAATACCCAGTAATACTGATCCAAAGTTGCGTGCAGATTTTTTTAAATATTCAAAGCGTGCGATATCATCATTAGGTCCAAGCAAATTTAAAAAATCTTTTAATGCACCAGGCCGTTGAGGCATTCTTAATATGAAATATTTTTTTAAACCCTCGAAACGTAATGCTCGTTCTTTAATATCTGGCAATCTTTCAAAATCAAAATTTCCACCTGAGGCGATACAAACTACAGTCTTTCCCACAATTTGATCTCTTATATCTTTTAATGCGTCTATTGCTAGTGCACCTGCTGGTTCGAGTACTATACCTTCAATATTTAACATTTCAGTAATTGTTGCACAAATCCGCCCTTCAGGAATTCCTAATACATTTTCAATATTTTGATTTTTTAATATATTAAAATTTTGATCACCAATCCTTGCAACAGCTGCGCCATCAACAAAATTATCTACATAATCTAAAGTAATTAATTTTTTGTGTTTTAATGACTGAAAGAGGCTTCTTCCTCCCATTGGTTCACAGAATTTAAATTGAATTTTATAAGAGTTAAAGTATTTGACCAAACCAGAAGATAATCCACCACCACCCACTGGAGTGATGATCATATCAGGTGGTGATTCTAATTGATTTAAGATTTCAACACCAACTGAGGCCTGCCCTTCTATTACATCGAGATGATCAAAAGGAGGTAGCATAGCAGCCCCAGTATTCTCTGAATATTCTAAAGCGGCCTTTAAAGTTTCGTCGAAATAATCTCCCTGCATTATGATTTCGATAGTGTTACCACCAAAACTTGCTGTTTTTGTTATTTTCTGTTGAGGTGTAGTGACTGGCATATAAATGCGTCCCTTAACACCAAAGTGCTGACATGCATAAGCAAAACCTTGTGCATGATTTCCTGCCGATGCGCACACAAATTTTTTCGTTTCACCAGATTTTATAGCTTTGCTCATAGCATTAAAAGCGCCACGTATCTTGTATGATCTGACTGGAGACAAATCTTCCCTTTTTAGATAAATATTTGCGCCATATATATTTGAAAGGTATTCATTTTTTTGAAGAGGTGTTTCTGGAAAAAGATCTCTCATTTTTAAACAGGTAATTTCTGCTGATTTTTGAAATGATGACGTCATGAAACCTCGCTATGTTTTCTAACCTGTTTATTTTTATTTCAGAGTATAGAAGCTTAATAAGGATTTAAACGCTTATAAAATTTATAACAATCTATTTTAAAACACTCATGATGCTGATTAAATAATAAATATTAAAATTATATATGTTTTATCTATTGATCGAGGACTTGCTCGCAATGATCAAACCACATAAACGATGTTTAAATTTGATAATATTCATGGAGTAAAAAATGTCAGCGCCAAAAAAAGTTGTTTTAGCTTATTCAGGAGGTCTTGATACTTCAATCATTCTAAAGTGGTTGGAAATTGAATATGGCTGTGAAGTCGTAACTTTTACTGCTGATTTGGGTCAAGGTGAGGAACTAGATCCAGCACGCAAAAAGGCAGAGTTATTGGGTATAAAAGCTGAAAATATTTTTATCGAAGATGTACGGGAAGAGTTTGTTCGAGATTTTGTTTTTCCAATGTTTAGAGCGAATGCTGTTTATGAAGGTTTATACTTATTAGGCACTTCTATTGCGCGTCCATTAATTTCAAAAAGATTAGTTGAAATTGCTGCACAGGTTGGGGCTGATGCGGTGGCTCATGGAGCTACAGGTAAAGGAAATGATCAAGTAAGGTTTGAGTTATCTGCATATGCATTAAATCCAGATATTAAAGTTATTGCACCTTGGAGAGAATGGGATTTATCAAGCAGGACAAAACTTTTAGAATTTGCTGAAAAACATCAAATACCTATTGCCAAGGATAAAAGAGGTGAAGCACCTTTTTCTGTGGATGCTAATTTATTGCATACATCATCTGAGGGTAAAGTTTTGGAAGATCCATCAGTTGAAGCTCCTGATTATGTATACCAACGTACAATTAGTCCTGAAAAAGCTCCAGATAACGCTGAGTTTATTGAAATTGGTTATACAAAAGGTGATCCAACTTCATTAAACGGTACAAATCTAACACCAGCTGAAATGTTGACGGCATTAAATGAATTGGGTGGTAAGCATGGTATTGGTCGTTTGGATTTAGTTGAAGGTAGGTTTGTTGGCATGAAATCACGTGGGATTTACGAAACTCCAGGTGGTACCATTATGCTTGAAGCACATCGAGGTATTGAATCAATTACATTAGATCGTGGAGCCGCACACTTGAAAGATGAATTAATGCCAAAATACGCAGAGTTAATATATAATGGATTTTGGTATAGCCCTGAACGTGAAATGTTGCAGGCTTTGATTGACGTAAGTCAAGAGCATGTAAATGGTACTGTTCGATTGAAGTTATTTAAAGGTTCTGTGCAAACTATTGGCAGGTGGTCAAAGGATAGCTTATATTCTGAAGCGCATGTAACTTTTGAAGATGATGCAGGTGCATATGATCAAACTGATGCAGCAGGGTTTATTAAAATAAATGCGTTGCGCTTAAAGCTATTAGCCGCTCGAAACAATAAGACTTAATTATTAGATCTTAATGTATATTAATTATAAAAAAAGACATCTGTTTTGTGGGTGTCTTTTTTTTAAAATGGATTTTTATATAAAATTACCTGAAGAGCCCTAATTGCGAAAATTACAATTATAGGTGTAAAATCAATACCAGATAGAGATGGTACATAACGTCTAACTTTATCATATATGGGAGATGTTAGGCGGTTAATTCCAAACCAAGCTTGAGCAACTATTGGCTGACGTAAGTTTAATACGTTGAATTGTACAAGCCAGCTCATGATAAATTGTATGATTACAATCCACCAAGCAAGATCCAAAGCCATAATTAAAATTTCACTGATACCAGATCCACTTGAATTCATTATATTCTCCTTTTGATGTGGTGTTGCTAACTGTGTTAAGCTGGTTATGCAAGATGAAGAATTGTTAATGACTTTTATAAATTAACAAATTTATTCAATAAGGATATCATTATGGTAAAATATGATAAAAAAATTTGGTCTTGGATGTTATATGACTGGGCTGCTCAGCCATATAGTACGTTGTTAATAACTTTTATTTTTGCACCATATTTTACATCTGTCGTTGTTGGTGATCCGATATTAGGCCAATCTCTTTGGGGTATGATGACGGCAGTAGTCGGCCTTTCACTTGCAGTGCTTGGACCAGTATTGGGGGCAATTTCTGATACGAGTGGGTTGCGAAAAATATGGATGGCATTCTTTTCTTTTTTATATGTATTGGGTGCATATAGTATGTGGTGGGCTTTTCCAGGCGCAGAATCTTTTACATTCATTCTGGTTCTGTTCGGCATAGGAATGTTAGGAATGGAACTTTCACAAATTTTTGTAAATTCCATGCTTCCTGAAATCTGTTCTGAAAATGATATTGGGCGAGTTTCGGGTAATGGATGGTCGCTTGGCTATGTAGGAGGTTTATTATTACTTTTTATAACCTTATTGTTTTTTGCTGAGAATAATGCGGGACATACTCTTTTAGGAAACCCTCCTGTATTTGGGTTGGATGTAAGTGTTCGTGAGGGGACTAGAGCAGTGGGGCCATTAACTGCAATTTGGTATGTTTTATTTATGATTCCATTTTTTTTATTTATCCCAGAGAATAAAGTAAAAACTTCAAAAAATGTAACTTTTTCTGCTCTTAGAAGCTTGTGGAAATCAATTAAAAAATTACCATCCAATATTAGTCTAAGTTCTTATTTGGTATCTTCAATGTTTTATCGTGATGCCCTTGTTGGAATTTATTCATTTGGCGGTATCTATGCGAGTGGAGTTTTGGGGTGGTCAATCACTCAGATTGGAATTTTTGGAATTGTAAGTGGTATAGCAGCAGCAATTTTCACTTTTTTAGGTGGTTTTGCAGATAAGTTTTTTGGACCTAAGCGTGTTATAATATTCTGCATATCTGTTTTAATTTTAGTATGTATACTTATTGTAGGAACATCGCGTAATGATTTTTTTGGAATTAGCCTTAATGAATTAAGCTCTTTTCCTGACAATATATTTTTGATTTGTGGGGTAGCTATAGGTGCAGCAGGTGGTGCATTGCAGTCTGCATCAAGAACAATGCTGGTTTTGCAGGCTGATAAAGATAGAATGACTGAAGCGTTTGGACTTTATGCCCTATCAGGTCGTGCTACGTCATGGATGGCACCAGCATTAATCGGGTATGTAACGTATATGAGTCAAAATCAACAATTAGGTATTTTACCAGTAGTTGGTCTTTTTATAATTGGGCTTGGTCCATTAATCTGGGTTAAACCAAACTAATGATACCTATAAAAATTTTATTAATAATTTTGTCTATAGTTTTTAATGCACAGACTGCTTTTGCTGAAAAGCAAGCTAGATATTTATTCAGTGCACTATCATTGCCGTCAAAACAATCTCCGAATGCGTTTGGTTCATATTCTAAAGGATGCTTGGCTGGAGGTGAAGAAATGTTAGAAAGTGGGCCAACTTGGCAAGTAATGCGATTATCCAGAGATCGTAATTGGGGTCACCCAGATATGATTACTTTACTAAAAAATTTAAGTAAGTCTGTTGCTAAAAAAACGAGTTGGAATGGCATATATATAGGTGATATTTCACAACCAAGAGGTGGCCCAATGATTTCAGGTCATGTTTCTCATCAACTTGGTCTAGATGCAGATATTTGGATGTTGCCAGCCAAAAATTTAAATTTAACTCAATCAAGGCGTGAAAGTATTTCTTCAATTAATATTAGAAGCAAAAATAAGAAGACCACAAACTCTAACTGGACAAATGAACATGTGGATGTATTAAAAATTTTTGCAAAGGATCCAAGTGTTGATCGAATATTTGTAACAGCACCAGCCAAAATTTATATGTGTAAACATGAGGTTGGAAATAAAGACTGGTTGCAAAAAATACGACCATATTGGGGCCATAATTTTCATTTTCATGTAAGACTAAAGTGCCCAAAAGATTCTAAATTATGCAAAACGCAAAAACCATCTGTTCAATACCTTTCAAAGGGTGGAACAGGTTGTGATGAGACTTTAAATTGGTGGATCACGAAGGCTTTAGAGCCTGTTAAAATTGACCCAAAAAAAGATAAACCTAAACAAAAAAAACACCCAACAGAATATATGATGAATGAATTACCGCCGCAATGTATGTCTGTGTTAAATAATAAATAGACTTCAGAACATTTTATTGCCTGAGCCAACAAGGAACATTGCAGGTATCGTCTCTTATCTTTATAGGATTAGGAAATATTAAAACCTTAAGTTTTGGAGAAATAATCATGTCAAACTCTCAATTAGAAATAGCCATTGAAGCAGCGTGGGATAATCGAGATGAAATATCATCTAATACTGTAGGCGAAGCTCGAGATGCAATTGAAGCAACGCTTGATGCTTTAGATAGTGGCAAATTGCGAGTGGCTGAACCACAAGACAGTGGCCAATGGCACGTAAATCAGTGGGCAAAGAAAGCTGTTCTACTAGGTTTTAGAATTCAAGATATGGAAATTCAAGAAGGTGGCCCTCAAGGTGGAACTTGGTGGGATAAAGTTGACAGTAAATTTAAAGGCTGGGGTGCATCTGATTTTCAATCAGCTGGATTTCGTGCAGTTCCAAATTGTATTGTAAGAAAATCTGCGTACATAGCCCCTGGTGCAGTTTTGATGCCATCGTTCGTTAATCTTGGCGCGCACGTAGGTGAAGGAACAATGGTTGATACATGGGCTACAGTTGGATCATGTGCGCAAATTGGTGCAAATGTTCACTTGTCTGGGGGTGTTGGCATTGGTGGTGTTTTAGAACCAATGCAAGCTGGTCCAACAATAATAGAAGATAACTGCTTTATAGGTGCAAGATCTGAAGTAGTTGAGGGCTGTATTGTTCGGGAAGGTTCTGTCTTGGGCATGGGAGTTTTTATTGGTCAATCGACTAAAATATTTGATCGTGAAAGTGGTGAGATTACTTATGGTGAAGTGCCATCTGGATCTGTGGTTGTGGCAGGATCTCTTCCGTCTAAAGGCGTAAATCTATATTGTGCTGTGATTGTAAAAAAGGTTGATGCAAAAACGCGATCAAAAACATCAATTAATGAATTATTGCGTGATTGAGAGATTACGAAAAATTGATTTGAGGGGTGCAAAAAGCATTCCCTTAAATAAGAATTTATTTAATCGGCTCTAAAATAAATAGTTGGTAATCTAATTTTGTGTTAGCTCTACCATCATTAATGTGTGTAACTTATAATTGATCATATGACAGATAAAAAAATAAAACGGCCACAGTTGGTATTTACTTTATTAGTTGAAGTTGGACGCAATCCTAATGATGGATTGCCAAAAGGTGCCACTGGTGGTGCAATTATGTGTTTTGCATCTGGAGTAGATGAACCGGAAGCTGTTCGTGAAACAGTTGCTATTCTGAAACAAGCTGATTTAGCACCTTTGGATGTCACTGGTTACGGTACTTTAGATGAGCGCCTCCAAGAGGGCCATGATATAAGCGAAGAAGAACGTAAACTGATGAAACAGGCTTTAGATGAAAATTCTGTTATTGTTTATCAACTCACTCCGTTTTTTGAAGAAAAAAAGAGTCAACCCAGTGATACACATCACTGATAGTTTTCAATGCATATGTAGATTATTTATTTGTAATGCTTTTATTAGGAATTGAGATTAATGCTTAATGTTTTCTTTGATTTAGATGGTACATTGTTAGATAGCCAATCTGGAATAATTCAATCATTGCAACATGCTTTAACTGAAACAGCGGGTGTCGAACCAAGCACAGAAGAGCTGCGAGGAATGATTGGCTCTAGTTTACCTCATATTTTGGCAAATTTTTTAGGACCACATGGTGAAATAGCGGAAGCAATAAATTTATATCGTGAATTCTACCAAGAAGAAGCAATGTTTGACGCAGAAGTTTATGATGGTGTTTTTGAAATGTTTGATACATTAGTTACAGCTGATGTTGGTTTGTTTATTACAACTTCAAAACCACATGCTTTTGCTAATCAGGTAGTACAGCATTTTGGCATATCAGATGCTGTTACGCATGTATTTGGATCTGAACTGGATGGTACAAATTCAGATATATCATCATTATTACAATATGCCTTGGATGAAACAGGTTTTGATCCTAGAAAATGCATAATGGTTGGTGACCGCCAGATGGATATTTTTGGAGCGAAAAATAATGATATTAATAATATTGGAGCTCTTTGGGGTTACGGTGAAGCAGATGAGCTTCGAATGGCAGAAGCTGATATGCTTGCTGGGCATCCTGAAGAGTTAGCAGAGATTTCATTTGATATGATGGGCTTAACTTTAGACTAAAAGTATATTGTTAACATTGGATGGATTATTAATAACCCATCCAATATCAGATTGGTGCTTTAAACTTCAAATTTTAAAGCGCTAACAGTTTGAAAGATTCCAGTTTTTTGTAGGCTATCCATAGCATTTTGATTGGGCGCGCAATCAAGATATAATAAAGCGATTGCATCTCCACCGGTATTTTTTCTACCCAATGTAAAGTTAGCAATATTTACGTCATATTCGCCCATAGTCTGACCTAATGTGCCAATTATACCGGGAATATCCTTATTAGTTGTATACAACATATGAGACCCAACTTCTGCATCAATATTAATTCCTTTGATTTGAATAAATCGTGGCTTTCCATCACTGAAGACAGTACCAGCAACTGATCTTTCACGTTCTTTAGTTTTGACGGTTAGTTTTATGTAACTATCAAATACGCCTGATTTTATTTGTGTAGTATTCGAAACTTTTATTCCACGATCGGCGGCAATTACTGGTGCAGATACCATATTTACGTCTGGATTTTGAGCTTGCATCACACCAGCAATGGCAGCAGAAGCTAATGCCTTCGTATTCATATCTGCAACTTTACCATCATATGTAATATTTATTTCTGTGATTGGTTCATTTGTTAATTGACCTGCAAAAGCACCAAGATATTGTGATAGTTTTACAAACGGGCCTAAAATTGGCGCTTCCTCTGCAGTTATAGAAGGCATATTAATTGCGTTGGAAACTGCGCCATTGTTCAAGTAATCACTTAGTTGTTCTGCAACTTGAAGTGCCACATTTTCTTGTGCTTCAGTAGTTGCTGCGCCTAGATGTGGAGTTACTACTACATTTGGCAAGTTAAATAATGGGCTATCTGTTGCTGGTTCGACTGAAAATACATCAAATGCAGCTCCTGCTACATGGCCTGAATTGAGAGCTTTTGCTAAAGCTGTCTCGTCAACCAGTCCTCCACGTGCGCAGTTTATAATACGTACGCCTGGTTTCATCTTTTTTATTGCGCCTTCAGAAATCATTCCAGCTGTTGCATCAGTCTTTGGAACATGAAGAGTAATAAAGTCAGATTTATTGTAAAGTTCGTCTAGTTCGACTTTTGTAACACCCAACTCTTTTGCCCGCTCTTCAGATAAAAATGGGTCATATGCTAATACCTTCATTTTTAATCCAAGAGCACGGGATGCAACAATTGAACCAATATTCCCTGCACCTACCAAACCAAGAATCTTATTTGTTAATTCAACACCCATAAATTTTGATTTTTCCCACTTACCTGCATGAGTTGAGGCTGAAGCTTCAGGGATTTGCCGGGCGACTGCAAACATCATGGCAATTGCATGCTCTGCAGTAGTAATCATATTTCCAAAAGGTGTATTCATTACAATTACGCCCTTCTTTGAAGCTGCTTTGAGATCAATATTATCGACACCAATCCCTGCGCGGCCAATAACTTTTAAATTTGTAGCAGCGCTGAGCAATTTTTCTGTAACTTTTGTTGCAGACCTAATTGCCAACCCATCATATTCGCTAATTTTTGCAAAAAGCGCATCTTTATCTTTGCCCAATGTCGGTAAGAAATCTACAGAGATGTTGTTGTCACGAAAAATTTGAACAGCAGTTTCAGATAAGCTGTCAGATACAAGTACTTTAGGCATTAAAGCCTCCTTAAATTAATATTTTAAAATTGCAAAAATAAATTTTGCTAAAATTACAGTTTCGAAATTTGTGTTTCAAATGCCCAGTTTAACCATGGCATTAATGATTGAAGATTTTGTTTTTCAATTGTTCCACCTGTCCAAATTCGCAAGCCAGCTGGTGCATCCCTGTAGGAGCCAATATCGTATGCGATACCTTCGTCATCTAAGAGTTTAACTAGGTTTTTGGCAAATTTTGCTTGATCTTCAGAATCTAAACTTAAAACGCGTGGATCGATAATTTTCAAACAAACAGATGTGTTGGACAACGTATCCTTGTTTTCAGCTAAAAAAGCAATCCAACTATTATTGTCTACAAAGCTTGAAATTACATCTAAATTTGCGTTAGCTTTGGTTATCAAGCCATCTTTACCACCTTGTTTTTTTGCCCAATCAAGAGCAAACAAATAATCTTCAACGGCTAACATGGATGGAGTATTTATTGTGGCTCCTTTAAAAATACCATCAATTAATTTTCCACCTTTTGTTAGTCTGAAAATTTTTGGTAAGGGCCATGATGGGGTATAGTTTTCAAGACGCCTTACAGCATTTGGTGATAATATAAGCATGCCGTGTGCAGCCTCTCCACCTAATACTTTTTGCCAACTAAATGTTGTAACATCTAATTTATCCCAGGGTAAATCTTGTGCAAAAGCTGCAGACGTTGCATCACATATTGTCAGGCCTTTTCGATTTTCTGGAATAAAATCTCCATTTGGGACCTTAACCCCAGAAGTTGTTCCATTCCAGGTAAATACGACATCATTATCAAAGTTTATATTATTGAGGTCAGGCAATTTTCCATAATCGGCGTTGTGGTGAGTAACATTATCTAATTTTAATTGTTTAACGACATCAGTTACCCAGCCTGCGCCGAAGCTTTCCCATGAGCACATGTCCACAGGTCGCTCTCCAAGCATTGACCACATGGCAGCCTCAATTGCTCCAGTATCAGAAGCTGGAAGAATTCCAATTTTATAATTTTCTGGAATAGTTAAGACGTCACGAGTATTCTCGATCGCTTTTAATAATTTTTCTTTACCAATATTAGCCCTGTGTGATCTGCCAAGGGCAGCATTAGAAAGCGCTTTTAGCGTCCATGTAGACGGCTTTGCGCAAGGTCCAGAAGAGAATTGGGGATTGTTCGGACGAATGTCCGGTTTATTTATTTTCATAATATCTATCCTTACAGATAATTGCCCTTCGTTGGGGAAGGGTGTCCCACTGATGGGTTTATGTAAAAAATAATAATTATACAACCCTTCCTTCTGGAATATTATTTCAATTCCTCATAAAGCTAATTATCATCAAATAATATTTTTTAGGATAATAGAAATGTACGTCGCAACTTTAATAGCAAATAGTAAAAATAGAAATTTATCAGAGCTAATTTTAAAACAAGTTGTTAATGATTTAGGTGGAGTAAAATATAAGGTTTTGGATCATAATATTGCAATAGATATCAATTTAGTATCTGAACCATCAAATTTTGAAATAGTTTGGAAACAGCTCCAAAAACATCAAATAGATATTGTACTTCAACCAATTAAAAATCGTCGGAAAAATATACTTTTAGCTGATATGGATAGCACAATTATAGAACAAGAGTGTATTGATGAATTGGCTGATGAGGCGGGTGTAGGGAAGCGAGTCGCTGAAATAACAAAAAGAGCTATGAATGGTGAGTTGGATTTTGAAGATGCACTCATTGAACGTGTTAAATTGCTGAAAGGTTTGAGCTCAGATATTATTGTAAATGTTTTGAAAGGACGTATTACATTAATGCCGGGTGCTGAAAGTTTAATAAAGACTATGAAGAGAAATGGATCTTATTGCGCTTTGGTTTCTGGTGGATTTACAGATTTCACTGAAGCTATTTCTAAAATGCTTGGCTTTGATGAAAATCGTGCAAATACTCTCCTTCATGAAAATGAAATGCTCTCTGGCAAAGTTCAATTGCCTATTCTTGGCAAACAAGCAAAAGTTGATGCGCTAATTGATATATCAAAAAAACTAAATTGTGCACATGATGACGTGATAGCTGTTGGCGATGGTGCGAATGATTTAGGTATGCTTACTAAAGCTGGTATGGGGGTTGCTTTACATGCAAAACCAATAGTAGCTGCACAATGCAAGGCAAGATTGAATTTTTCTAATCTTGAGGGATTGCTCTATTTGCAAGGTTATTCAAAACAAGAAATTCTTTAAGTTGAATAATTCAGAGATGAATATTTGAAAAAGAGCTCAACACTTATTTCTGTTTATTTTTGTAAAATCTGACTTAAAAAAATACATATATTGGTCAAATTAATTAAAGAATCTACTTGTCAGTATATAAGTAAATGAGATAGACCCGCCGGCGGAGACGTGGCCGAGTGGTCGAAGGCGCTCCCCTGCTAAGGGAGTAACGGGGTGACTCGTTCGAGGGTTCGAATCCCTTCGTCTCCGCCATATCACCCTTTTAGTGACTGGCATATCATTAAGCTGAATAGCTTTTAATCCATACTATATTGACTTTAATCTACTTTTCGATTTTATTTGCTTTTTCTCAATTATGCTCGTATATTTTCCTTGTGTGGTAACGAATGTGGTAACTTTGAATGGCTCATGTAACAGGAAAGCTCACTAAGAAGCTTGTAGAGAATCTCGGAACGGGGCGTCATGGGGACGGTGGCGGCTTGTATCTGGCGGTAAAACCCTCGGGAACACGAAGCTGGATTGTCCGAGTGGTCGTCCAAGGACAAAGAAATAATAAAGGCGCACCATTGCGAACCGACTTTGGTTTGGGGGGTGCAGACATTATCACTCTGAACCAAGCGCGGATTAGGGCCTTAGAATATCGACGCATGGCAAAGCAGGGGCTTAATCCTAGATTTAACGCTCAACAAGAAATTCCTAACTTTGAAGAGATAGCACAGCAAGTTCATATAGACCGTATGCCCACATGGAAAAACGCTAAGCATGGGCAACAATGGATTAATACACTAAGAGATTATGCTTTTCCAAAGATAGGGCGAATGCCCATTGATAGTATTGGACAGCCAGAAGTCTTGATGTGCTTGTCCCCTATATGGACAGAGAAGCATGAAACAGCAAAGCGACTGGCACAGCGCATTAAGGTCGTTTTAGATGTAGCGAAGTCTAAAGGCTTTAGAGAAGGGGAGAACCCCGTCACCTCTATTAAAGATGCCCAAGTCTTACCAAAGGTCAAAGCAAAGGCAAAACACCACGCCGCTATGAAGTGGCAAGACGTTCCCTCATTTTTTGATGACTTACGAAACCGTGAGGCTATGGCCGCAAAGGCTCTAATGTTTACTTGTCTTACTGGTTCACGCACAGGAGAAGTCTTGGGAATGCGCTGGGAAGAGGTTGATATTGAAGCGCGCCTGTGGACTTGCCCTGCTGAGCGTATGAAAACAGCTAATGAGCACCGCGTACCCCTCACAGATGATATGCTGGCAATAATAGAGCCTCTAAAAGCAATGGCGTCTAAATATGTCTTTGAAGGGCAGAAGCGCCACGCTCCATTATCAAACATGGCTATGCTAATGTTGCTCCGCCGCATGAAAGTTGAGGGCGTTACAGTTCATGGCTTCAGGTCAACCTTCCGCGACTGGGCAAGTGAGGTCGCAAGCGCGCCAAGGGAGGTTGCGGAAATGTCATTAGCCCATAAAGTAGGCTCTGATGTAGAACGCGCTTATGCACGCACAGACTTGTTAGAGCGGCGTCGTGTCTTAATGGAGCGTTGGTCAGGGTTTGTGGCTGGCGCGAGTGGTAATGTTGTGAGGATTGGTTAGATGGAAGATAATAAATTAAGCGACGTGGAAGTTGTCAGGGTCGATGCATTTGAGCAAAACACCAACTGTGGAATTATTGGTATGGCATTAATGAAAACCAGAATTGGTCTTTCTCAACACTTTGTCTCACGTACCGTTCATTCAGACGATATTGACGAAAATGGTAATTTGACACAAGCTTTCAAACAGCAAACATTTGATGTAATTGAGTTTAACATAGTGTCTGACGTAATTGTATGCTTCCAAGAGTTACAAAAACTTTCTCTGGTTGATTCAGAATGTGTATTTACTGTTACTAACAATGCTTCTTTTGATGAAATCATGTTTGTTTATTGCCGTTATTTGAGGAATCATGAAATAATTGAATTTAAAAACGAAAATTCAGATACATTTATCAAAGTGAAAAAATATAGTCGTAAACTTTTTAATGTACTAAAAGAAACTAGAATCAGCCCCAGTATATCCTGGGGTAGTCGCGAATGGTATTTGTTAAATATATGCGAAACCTATTTGTCTTCATGGCCAAATATTTCACCAGAATCTGCATATCAAATAGGAAGGCTCTTTGAACAATTAATTTGGCGATTTGAAGGTATAGAAGATACCGCTAAAAAAGGTGAAAAAGCTGTTCAAAGTTTGGCAAAAGCGACTTTGTCTCAAAGACCAAGAGCGAACGAGCGCAATGAAGCAATGTTAAATTGCATTATAAAATTATGGGATGAATTAAAAAATAACTTAGAAGGTACAAAAAGAATTAATTTCTTGAAATATAATAATATAGCGGCTTATGAAATTAGAGAGCTTGCTAAACAAAAACGACCGCCAGAGTTGTTAGTGAAAAGTTCACAGAAAGTTAAATCTGAAAGATTAATAAGAAAAAAAATATCAGAATTAAAAGAATTAGAGAAAATATAATTAAAACGCCGTTATTTGCCACGCTGGCTAAAAACGAGGTAAATCGCAATTTAAAGCTATTCCAAACTGAGAAAATGCTCATATAAGTGAAGACCTAATGTAAACAACAATAGGTAATTCAAAATGGACTTTTTCGACGATACCCGTCACTACCAACCAACAGACCCATTAATTTTATCCCTTTTGGGGAGCCGTGAGAAACAGGCTCAAATGCGCCATCATGGCCGCTCACCAGTCTATTATAGATTAGGGCGTAAGATTATTTATCATGGTAGTGATTTGAATGCCTGGGCATCTTCTCAACGTATATCACATGGAGGGGCTGCATAATGAAAAACCCCAGCTCTTTGAAAGCAGGGGTTCTTCAGATGCCAGAATTCACTAACACCCTATCAAGTAAAGTGAATGCCACATCTAACCCTATAAATGCAAGAAATATCGAACGTAGATTTCGATGGGATAAGCGCTCGAACTCAATAGAGCCCCTAGTATATGGGAGGCTTAATGATGTTTGATAATATGGAAGAGGATACGTTTGAAGTCAAAATAAGGCGTGAGAGCTCAGAGAGTTACCATAATGTTGTTTTTACATCAGCAAACCACCGAGTGATTGTGTGCAGAGATAACATCCAATGGATAATTCAACTCAGGCGCGGAAAAAGTGATGTGAAACAGAGGTGGATATCTTTAAAGTACTGTACAACCAAAAGTGCCCTTATTCGCGAATGGCATAGCTTAATTGGGCAGTTCCATCCACTGTTAGATAAATTACCAGAGCGCATTGGAGATACTGATGGGTAAGGGCAAGCGATCAGGTGAAGGTCAGTATATAAATTTATCTTATGCCCAAATTAAAAGCCCTGCATGGCGCTCCCTATCTGGGAGTGCCGTAAAGCTTTGGTGTGAGCTTCATTCTCGCTTCAACGGTGGCAATAATGGAAAAATTACTCTTTCTTTTGCAGAGGCATCTGAAAATCTTGGCATGGGTAAAGCAACTATTCAAAGAGCTTACATTGAGCTCATAAGCCATGGGTTCATTGTATTAGAGAAAGAAGGCAATTGGTATCATCGGCAAGCACATGAGTGGAGGTTAACAACAAAATCCACTCAGGGAGTTAAAGGTACTAATGCTCCAACAAATGATTGGCGTAGCTTTCAGTCTCCTAAAAAAACAAAACGCGGTTCTAATTTGGAACCGTCAGGAGCGTTGGTGGTTCCATTTCAGAACCCAAGTGGCTTTCATGGTTCCGTTATAGAACCCGTCAGGGCTAAAAAGTAGCAATTGATGGGTTCTAATTCGGAACACTAATATATACCACTCCCTAACAATTAAAGTAGGCTTATGAGTTAACTCCATTACAAACATAGCCACCTATCATTTGTGGCTTAAATAGTGTGAGACAATAATTATAGGGGTTAGAGATAATTTGATCTCTACTAATTCAATGAAATTAGCAGATTAAGCCATAATGACTTTTTGGATGGTTTTAAAAAGCTTAAGCTGGGAAATAGGAAAAGCCATAACTAGCGCGGTCGAACTAGATTTTAAAAGACTTTGTGTTAAAGTGAGACTTTACATGTAATAAATGACCTCATGACCAAACGCCAAGCAGAACTATTTCCAGAGCTACCCAGTGATAAGAAGTATGTATCTGACTATCCTGAGTTAGTAGCTGAATGGCATCCCACTAAGAATGGTGACAAACACCCAGATGATTACCTTTATCAATCAAATAAAAAGGTCTGGTGGAAATGTGAGCATGGGCATGAATGGGAAGTATCCATAGACAATAGAGCAAAAAAGAGGGGATGCCCTTATTGTTCAAATAGGCTTGTATGCAATGATAATAACCTAGCAATTATCAATCCATCATTGGCTAAATATTGGTCACCAAAGAACAAAGTACCTCCAACAATGGTACTTCCAAGGTCCGGAAAGAATTTTCTATGGGTATGTGAGCATGGCCATGAGTGGGAAGATCGGCC
>Ga0209532_1000786_pt1 | contig 26526 bp, 23 predicted proteins | sample COG_02_FD_184746 | JGI IMG/M metagenome (GOLD analysis project Ga0209532, IMG submission 184746) | Pelagic Microbial community sample from North Sea - COGITO 998_met_02 (SPAdes) (version 2) | ecosystem: Environmental > Aquatic > Marine > Neritic zone/Coastal water | place: Helgoland, sampling... | reverse complement strand
TCTTTGAAATTGCATTCAAAACCGCTTCAAAATTTCGTTTTTCTGTCCACCTCACATATCCAATTGGATAATCATGTCCTTTTTGTTCATATTCTTCATCATATCTTCCTGCACCGTAAGAACAAGAAACTTGAAATGTAATTTCTTTTTCAAAGAAATCTGCACGACTGATGTCTAGACCTATTACCCCAACAAGAATTATTCTTCCTCTTTTTCTACACATATTTGCAGATTGAGAAATAATTTCATTACTTTTATTAGAAGCTGTAATAATTACTCCATCTGCACCAACTCCATCAGTGTAAGATTCTACAAACTTCACTTGATCAGTTCCTTCGACTGGGTTAATAGCTGTAATTCCTTTTTCATTTGCGATTCTAATTTTTTCTGGATCAAAATCAAAACCTATCACATTACATCCATTTGCTAATAGTAATTCTGCAGTAATGAGTCCTATTAAACCAAGACCAACAACTACAATTGTTTCTCCAAATGTAGGTTGTAATAATCTAATTCCCTGAAGACCAATTGCTCCTATAACTGTAAAAGCAGCTTCTTCATCTGTCACATTATCCGGAATTTTTACAACTAAATTTTTGGGAATACAAACAAATTCTGCGTGATTTCCATTTGATGCAACTCTGTCTCCAATAGAAAATTCTGTAACTCCTTTACCGACATCAACAACCTTACCTACATTACAATACCCAAGCGGTAATGGTTGCCCCAGTTTATTAAATACAGCCTCTAATGTTGGTCCTAATCCATCTGTCTTTACTTTATCTAAAACCATTTTAACCTTGTCTGGCTGTTGTTTTGCTTTCTGAATAAAGTTTGCCTTACCGAAATCAACTAACATTCTCTCAGTTCCTAACGAAACTAATGTTCTTGTAGTTTGAATAAGAACACTTCCAGGTTTTACTCTAGGAACTGGGACTTCTTCTAAGATTGTATCTCCTTTTTTAAGATCTTGTATTATCTGTTTCATCAATTATTATATTTTTCAACTGTAGTTGTTTGGTTAGATTCCAGAGCTTCTTTTGTTTTTAAAAATAGATCTGCACTTTCATATAAGTATTTTATTGATTCTCCTGGTAGATTTTTAGAAATCATTTCATAGCTTCTTTTTATATTATGCTTATGGCCATGATCTCTGAACAAGTTTTTATATATATATATTTTATCAACTACATCTACTCTAAGGCTTTCATAATCAGTCATTGTTATTAAGGTATTTCCTTTGTGAACATTTAGTTTTTCTCTAACCCCTTCAAAAGTATGTCCTTTTGCTGAAAATGTTATTGAAGCAATGCTTCCATCTCCAAAAACATAAGAAACACTTATATCACAATCTGCTTTTTCACTTCTAGTTGGAATAATTTTTATTGGATATCTATTTTCTTCTTCAATCATCTGGTAAGTGAAATCAGTCCAATGACATAAATTCCCCAATATCCTACCTCCTTCTTTTTCTTGGAAATACCAATGATCTGGGTTTATTTCGTGTCCTGCTATAAACCAATTTATCATTGTTGATCCTTTTTCTTTGTTAAGTTGCTCCAAAATTATTTTTCCAAATCTACTTGCTGGTCTATTAAAACCTAGGCGTACTTTTCCTTTACTTGTCTTTATAGTATCGACTAGTCTATTAAGCTGATCTCTATTAACTACATGAGGCTTTTCTATATGAACTGACTTATTATTTTTTAATGCTTCAATTGCATATTCTGCATGAGTATGATGGTTAGATGCTATATAAATCAAATCTATTTCTGGATTGTTTATAATTTCAATATGATTGTCGGTGAAACTGTGCGCTCTAAAATTTTCTGCCAATGAGATTGCTCTATTTAAATTGATATCCATTGAAGACTTTATTACATTACCATTTATTTTTTTCAAATAAAATGCAATAACTCCGTAAGCGTAATTCCCAGAGCCTAAAATACCTACATGCTGCCCTTTAGTGTTTTTTTTAAATTTTGGTAAATTATTTTTATCATATAATTTATTCATATGATACTGCCCTTTAACTTTAACTAGTGTTCTAGAAAGACCATATAGTTTTAGATAGCGTAAAGTTTTTTTTATTTTAAAAAGCAATTTTTGTTTAGTATAATCCATTAATTGGTGGTTAAATATTTATATGTTTTTTCAGCGCATTTATCCCAAGAAAAGTATTCAGCATTTACTAATGCTTTCTTAGATATTATTTCTCTTGTTTTTTCATCTTTCAACAAGTTCTCCATTTTTTGAGATAACATTTTTAAATCTCTTTTATTAAAATAGACTGCTCCATCTTTATATATTTCTTTTAATGGCTTTGTATCTGAAGATAATATAGCACAACCAGATGATAAAGATTCAATTGCTATATTAGGGCAAGCTTCAATTTCTGTAGCAGCAATAAAAATTAAAGAATGACGATATAAACATTGGATATAATTCTTATCTATATGACCTAGTAAAATTACTGAGGATTCTAAATTATGTTTTTGAATAGTTTTATTTATTAATCTTTTATATTTGTTATCATTTCCATCTCCAGCTACAACTAACTTTAATGTTCCTTTATTAATATTACTAAAGGCTTCCAATATGTCTTCCAATCTTCTGTAAGGCAAAAGTGACCCTGCAGTAAACAAATATGATTTTGGCTTTAAATTTAATGATTTTAAGATTTCAAAATCTTTGTCATTGTCTCTGATCGATGTAAAAGAAACATCACGACCGTGATAAATAGTTTTTACTTTTCCTTCTTCCAATTTCAAATCGTCAAACAAATAATCTTCAGAATAATGAGATACTGCAATTACTTTATCTGCTTTTTTAAGGGTAGATTTTGAAACTGAATTAAGCAAGTGATTTCTGACACGATTCTTTAGATCGTAATTGTATTTATTAAAGAGAAAAGGCTCCATATTTCTTATCATAAATATGTTTTGAACTCCTTTATAAAGTTTCCCTACTTGATATGGTGTGAAAACTTTTTCGATAGATTTTTCCTTTATCCATTGAACAATTTTTTTTTCTAAAAGAAAACGTTTTTGGCCAGCATATTTATTATTAACAATTATAAAACTATTTAGATTAAAATCATTACTTCTGTTATCATAAACTATTCTATCAAATTGTGATTCGGTAATTAAAAAAAGGAAACAAGCTTCTTTATCTAAATTGATTAATTTAGGAATAATATTATTGAGATATGTTATAGAGCCACCACTTACGGCGGATAAGAAATTAATTAAAATCATAAGTTATTTATGCCAGTTAGTTCTAAGTACACATCACTTATGCTAGATAATTGATCTATTTGAGATTTCCAAAAAGCATTCTTGCCAAAAACCTTAGTTTTAAACTTTGAATAATCAGCAATTTCACCTTCATCAACCATCGGATTTAAAGAAAATAAAGGGCTCACCTCCAGTACTAAAGGCTCTGAAAAGATATCATTTTTTTCAAAAGTAATATCATAAGCTCCCATTATCAATCCTAACTTTTTCAAGTAAGAAATGGAGGCATTTACTACATTCTCTGGCAAAGGTGAAAAATCTAAATAACTTCCAAAGTTAGTAGAAGTAGGCCTCCAGTCATCATGTGGATTCTTTCTCCAATAATGATTCATAATTTGATCTCCAACGACTAGGACTCTTATGTCGGACCTCATATCAACTAGTTTTTGAAAAATCAGAGAATTTGATCTCTCAAACAAGTCTGATTTTAAAAACTTTAACCACTCCTTTTCATTGGGAATCAACACTACTTCTTTTCCTGAATTACTATGTTCTCCTTTAAATAAAAAAGGAAACTCTAATGGGTTGGTTTTATCAAAAACATCTTTCTTTACAATTACAGTTTTGGGATGTGAAATATCTTTTTCAGAAAACTGTTTGTACATGAAACACTTGTTTTCTAAAAATGATATTTGATGTGACGAGGGGTAAATCTCACAATTGTTTTTTTCAAGATCACTCGCGAAAGAGATTAACCTATTAGAAAAATCTTTATCATCTTTAAAAAAGTGGACTCCAGGATACCAAATAACTTTGCAACATTTAAAAGAGGAGCCTTTTCTAGAGAAACTCAATCTGAATGGAATTTTATTGTTAATAAAAAAACAGATTGTAAGTATTTCCCAAATCAATGGTTCAATTGAAGGGTTTTGCCAATGTCGAGTTAAAAGCAAAACCTGTTTTGCATTTGAATCATAGTATCTAATAAATTTAAAAAAATTCACAAAACTCAAAGAATAAAAAACTCTAAGAATCTGCTTTACCAATTTAATAATCATTGTCTAATTCTTTAAAAGCATTAACTATTTTTAAATTTTCTTCAAATGAGCGTGAAGCTACTCGAATAAACTCTCCTTCTAGACCAATTTTATCACTACAATTTCTAACATAAATTCCATCATTAACAAGCAACCTAGCAAAAACTTCGTCAGCAGTTAAGTTCAAACATTCTATAAGAACAAAATTTGCACGGCTAGGATAAAGTTTGAAATTGGAAAGATTTTTTAACTCACTCATAAAATGGACTGTGTTTAAAATATACTTCTTTCGAATTACTTCATATCTAGAAGTAAAATCTTTATTATGATACAACTCTAAAAAATAAACTGCAAGGCCAGAAACATTCCATAAATGACCCTTAGAAAGTAATTTTTCAACTTTGTCTTGATGCATTATTGAATAACCAACTCTAAGACCGGCAATACCAAAATCTTTAGACATACTTTTAATAATTATTAAATTTTGATAATCTAAAAATAAGCTATCGAAGTTAATCAAATTTAAACTATCGTCTTCGTAAGCAAAATGGGAAAAACTTTGATCTATTATTATATTATCTAATCCATTTAATCTTTCTAATATCTTTTTTAAATCTAATTCACTAAAAAAACCTCCATTTGGATTGTTAGGATTAATCAGGACAATATTTTTAATATTATTATCTAAGACAAAATCAATAAGTTCATCTACGTTAATTTCAAAATTATTTTCTTTTTTAAGGTTGAAATAATACACTTTAGTTCCATCTTGAACGAACTCATAGTAACTTGAAAATGTTGGTATTACAACACATATTGAGTCTTTCACAAAACTTTGTAAAACTGACTCAATAATCTCTTCAGCCCCATTACCAAAAAAGAAATTCTTTTGTGAAATAACTGTGTTTTTTGAAAACCATTGAGCTATTTCTTTTACTTGAGGTGGATAAAACTCAAGATAACTTCTTAATTTACCTGTATCAATCAAATCCTTTTTTAAGAATTCCTCAAATAGATCTGTAGCATATGGATTACTTAAAAAACAAGCATCTATCTGTAACTTATCTATACCCATTGAGTCCATAACAGAACTCAAACTTGGGCTGTGAGATCCGCTATTATTTTTTAATTCATAATATTTCTCAATCGCAATTTTTGTTGTATTTTTCATGTGTTTGTATATAATTAAAATCGTAATAATCAAGGTTTAATTTTTTTACTTTATAGATTACATCATCGTGAGCAAATGGACCATTAAAAACTTCGAATCCATAATGAAGATCATCATAATATGAAATCTTGGTTGTAGATTTGGAAACAAATAATTCTAAAAAAGATAATTTATGGTGTACTTTAGAAACTAAAATAACATCTGATAAATTTAACTTGTTGGATATATTATTTTTTATCCAAAAAAAAGTTTCGAAAAGTTGATAGAAAGGTCTATGTGATAGGTAATATACTTTATGATTTTTAAGTTTCTCTTCAAGCAAAATATTCTTCATTGATTCATTGACAGGAACATTTGAGATTGTACACTGCTTATTGTAAATAAAAGGATCGCTTAAAGCTAGTGTGTTATCAATATCAAAAACAACTATCTTTTCTTTTGTTTTTAAAAATATTAAAAAATAAATAAAATTAATTAACGACAAAATAGACCCTAAAAAAACCATTATGTACTTTTTAATTGTTTGCATGTTTTTCATTTAAATTCTTATTTTTCTGGTATTTCTTAAAAGAAAGAAAATGAAAAAAGTCAATACAATAAATAAATTTCCTCCCCTATTTCCTAATCTGAAATAAAATATTCCTGTTATCATAAAATGAAAAAAAAGACCTAAAAAAAATATCATAGACAAAACACTATACCTATGATTAACTTTCAAAATTAAAAAAAATAGCAAATAAAAAATCAAGCTAACTAAAATCAAAGAGGAATATCCACTAATCTTATAAAAGGCTGTTAAATAGGTTCCAAATAAACCGGAATAAAACTTCTTGTTTTTTACAACTTCAGAAGTTGTTAATAAAGGGAAACTATTTGCACCATAATTAAAAATTGGATTCTCATCATGAATGTTATCGGAAAACACAAAAGGTTGGACACCAATATAGCTAATAAACCCTTTATTTAAGGTATTAAAATCAAACTCTTCCGATTTACTAAATCTATCTATTGTTATAAAAAAAAATGGAATAAATGCTATACTAAACCCTAAGATAAAAACTTTTTTTAATCTTTTTTTTATATTTAAATTGATTAAATTTTCAAATAAAAAGTAAGTTAGAATAAATGCAAAAAAAATCAATACAACTCCGTCTCTTCCTGAAACAGTAAGTACACTTATTATAAATGCTATAGGACCAATAAGGTTTAAGATAATAAATATTTTTTGTTTTTTTACAATAGAAATAAAAAACATAAAGCAATAAACAAAATAAAAGGAAGGAAATCCTACAGCTATGGTTGTGAAAATTGTACTTGGTAGTACTTGTAATCCCTCTAATTGCATATCAGTTCTAACATCTAGGGCAGAAAGAGAGAAAGTATTTACTGCATAAGGTAAAAGATATATCAGTGAGTATACTGATCCAATAATCAAAATGGATTGCATCCAATTGTATATTTTTCCAGTTGGCAACTGATTAATATTAATGTAAGGATCTAAGTAAAAAGTTAGTTTTAAAAAAAAAGCGTGAATTATCGTGTAGATTAAAAAACTAAAAACACTATCCGAATTAAAATCATGAAATCTTAAATTAACTGAATTTATAAATAAAGAAGAAAAACTACATAAAAAATATAAGCTTGTTATAGTTATAGCAACTTTATTTTTTCTTTTTATGGCTTTGTATAATATAAAACCAAAAACTAAAAATGGTATAAATCTTAGCAAATAGTTATCCATTCAATATTTTTTTATACTATTTAAAAAAGAAGAACATTTGATTTTTAATTCTCTTTTGAGTATTCGATAATTATTTAAAATTAAAACTTTTCTAATTAATTTCGAATATGCAAAATTTGACCATAAATTAAATTCTATCCACATAATTTTGATTTTTTGATCATGAATTTTTCTTTTTGCACTATTTGTTGTCATTTCTTTGCTCCATGAATTTGAGCTTAATACCCGATAATTTGACATAATATCATTAAGAAATCCAATTCTTTCATTATGAGCCAAAATTAATGTAAGAGGAATGTCTCCAACTGGTGATCTCTTGGCCCAATCAGGAAGCATCTTAGAATATTTTGTTTTAAATAGCATTGAATTTGTGGGAACTAATATATCAGAGCTTAAAATAGCATCTTTTATTGAAAAAAATGAATGATCTTTACTAATTTTTGGCCCATGAACATTTATAATATTATTTTTTGAATCAATACAATTTGCTAGGTGAAAAACTAGAGAGCAATCTAAATTATTTTCCATAAAACTTACTTGTCTTTGCAGTTTATACGGGTCGGTCCAGTAATCATCTCCTTCGCATAAAGCCATATATTTTCCTCTTGCAGCCCTTATACATCTTGTCCCATTTGCCTTAGAACCAACATTATAATCAGCAGTAAATACTCTTATAATATCTGGATACTTTTTAGCGTATTCGAAAACTATTTCTCTAGTTTTATCTGTGCTAAAATCTTCACCAATTATAAACTCGAAAGCAAAATTAGTTTTTTGCATTAATATGCCTTCTATACATTGCGCTATATAAGATCCATGCTGATATGTAGAGGTCCTAATTGTAACTAATGGATTAGGACATGCTTTTAACACCGAATTCTCTAATTCGTAAGAATCATTAACTCTTTTTTCTATTTCTTCTATAGATAATGTCATAACTATTTTTTAAACTGTAGCGATAGGTGTAACTGGTGAACCTACTGCTCCTGGTAATCTTAAAGGTGGAGCTGTTAGAAAAAAACGATTTCGATTATTAATTTTCAACCATTTTGCCAAATTAGCTAGATACCACAGTTCACCTAAATGCACTCCTAACCTAAATAAACACAAGTCATGAATTGGCAGATTTGAATTACAACAGTCATTTACAGGTTTACCAACTGCTTCTACAGCTAGATTATCGGATGCAATTGCAGCAATTTCAGAGTCTATGATCCATTGTTGTAATTTCTTATCACTTCCATCTAAAACAGCACATGCTTGTTTTATTGAGGGGTCTGGATTCCCTTTTCCTTGCATAATAAGTTGATCTAACCCTGTCCATAAACACAAAATATCACCTTTTTCTACTTCTACATTTTGCTCTTTCATGAGTTGCATTAATAACTCAAAACCTACTTCTTTTCTTGGAAAATCTCCACAATACGTATGCAAATCTACTAGAACACCTCGCCCTTGTACTCCATGTTCTGCCATATTTTCAATACCCAAAGCATTTGCAGATGTTGTTTCATTCTCATTAATAATTATATCTTTTTCAGCGCTAAATCCATTATAATATACAGGTTTTAAAATGCCATCATCATTTATATCAAACTCCTTACCTCTATGAGCCAAACTATCCCATTGTGTCGAGTACTGTGTGTTAAGAATTACAACATCATCTGAGCCAATATCTTTGTTCTCAATATTTAATTGACTCCATTTATAATTAAAATAAGGAGCATTATTTCTTATAACCGGCTTTAAAACAGGTGGTTGACGTACAGCGTTTAAAACGGTTCCTCCAGGATAATCTAAAGGTAAGCTTAAGCAGAAGGTTTTACCTATTTTAGCTTCTTGTAATCCTTGAAGTACTTTCTCTTGGTTTATAAAATTGAGTCTTCCTAACTGATCATTATGTCCAAAATCTCCCCAATTAGAATTACTTGGACGCTTTTTCCATCTTTTTGACATACTTATTATATTTTATTTAAAACTTGCTCAATCATTTCCTCTATACATCCAGTGTAGTTTATAGGATTAATTAAACTGTTAATTTCATTTTCAGTAAGTACCTCTGTAATTTCATTATCAGCTAAAAGGGCTTCTTTTAAAGTCTGTTTATTTTCTAGAGCAATAGAAGCTGCAGCATAAACCAAATGGTGTGCTTTAGACTTCCCTACTTTAGGAGCTAATCCCATCATAACAGATTCAGACATTATCAAACCCCCACTCAAATCTAAGTTTTTACGCATTTGTTCTTCACCAACCCATAAATTTTCAAGAATAAATCGAGTATGCTTTAAAGATCCTGACATATAAATAAATGCTTCAGGAAGCACCATCCACTCAATATTCATTTGTCCTACCCCTCTTTCGTGTTCTTGAATCATAGCCGAAAGCTGAGAACTTGCTAATTCTCTCATTTTTGGTGCAATTGCAATAATTGGCTCACAAGTTATAGGATTTCTTTTTTGAGGTAATGTTGTACTAGCACCACGCCCTACTTCAAAAGGCTCACTAAGTTCTCCAATCTCAGAACGCATAAGAATTGCTACTTCATTGGCTATTTTAGCGAAAGTTGCAGACATTAAGGCAAAAGTATTTACCAATTCCGACCAAGAATCTCTTGCCGTATGCCAACTAATTGCAGGTACTTGCAAATCAAGTTCTTTCATCATTAGTTTTTGAACTTCAACCCCTCGATCACCAAGTGTTGCAAATGTACCTACGGCACCAGAACATTGACCAACAAAAAGTCTTTTTTTAAGTTCTTGAATTCTTTCTCTATGTCGCAACATTTCATCGAGCCAAACTCCCGATTTATATCCAAAAGTAACAGGTGCCGCTAATTGTTGAAAAGTTCTTCCCGCCATAACGGTCTTAGCATGTTTTTTAGTCAAACTAGCTGTAGCAGTAATGATAGCTTGTAACTCAGTCTCAATGATTTTTATCCCTTGTTTCATCTGCAATACCATTCCTGTATCCAGAATATCTTGGGTGGTGGCTCCATAATGAACCCATCTTGCAGTCTCAGGATCACAAGCCTTATTCAATTGTTTTACAAATGGTAAAATTGGAAAACCAACTTTATCAAAATGTTCTTTCATTGCGACCTTGTCCAAATTACTAATCTTCGCAGCTTTTTGCAGCACAAGATCAACTCCCTTAGGAATAATCCCTAACTGCACTTGTGATTTTGCAAGTGCAATTTCTGTATCAATCCAACCCTGTAAACGAGCATCATCTGAAAAGATTTCTCTCATCTCAGATGTTCCAAACATATCTCGATAATAATTTGAATCTATAATTGAAGAAGCCATATAATTTTATAATTAAGTATTAGTTAATTTTTTAGGTTTTCGTAAATATCTTTAATCATAATAGGTTGGTCATTAACATCATAAACTTCTATCTCTTTGACTGCTTTTTGAATCTTTTCGATAGTTTCTTCCTTTGTAGAACCTTTAACTGTAAATACACCAGCGCGATTATTGCTGGTTAGGTCATTTCCTATTTGAGATCCATAAGATTTGTATATGTTAAAATAATCTGCAATTTGATTTTCTATTAATTTTTCTAAACCTTTGATTTTATTAAAAACTCCTTGTTTGGTATATATATAATTATCAAAGTAAATATCTGACGGGTTATTAATTTTCAGCTCTATCTCTTTACCTAAAAATGAATCAATTCCTGCTTCGATAATCTCGAATCCAGTACTTAATTCTATAATATTAAAATTTTCACCTCCACCAATTCTTGGAGCAAATTCAATTATATTTATTCCATCATTATTAACGATAGCCTGAATCATTAATGGTGAATTATCAAACTTAAAAACTTTAGCTATATTCTCAGCTATTTTTATAAAATCATTTTTTATTTTTTCACTAATACTTGCAGGCCAAAATGAACCATAAATTTGTTGGGTATCATTTGAATCACTTATTATTTTTATTCGTTCGCGACTCATAACTAAAGTCACTTTACCATTCTTACATATTGAGTCTATTCCTATTTCTCTTCCTTCTACATACTCTTCTACTATAGCTTCATTATTTCTACTAATATCTATAGCTTCTTTTAAAAAAAGTTTCAATTCCCTTAAATCATCAGCTCTTCTAACTCCTTTTGAGCTGTTACTATCTGTTGGTTTAACAATTACAGGGTACTTAAGATCTATTGATTGAATATCGTCATTTTTAGAAACTTTAAAGTATTTAGAAGTTGGTATTTCATTTCTCATCATCATTTCCTTCATCAGACTTTTATCTGTAACATTTAAGGCTGTTTTATAACTATATGGTATTGGGAGTCCTAATTTTTCACCAATATAACAGGCAGTAACATTTGCTTGATCGATACATGTACTGATTACCAAATCCACTTCTCTTTCTTTAGCAATTTTTAAAACAGCATCCATATCTAGTGTACTTTCTTGTATATGTTCATCTGCTATAAGCTTAGCTGGTGGTTTTTCATGATAGTCTACTAATATTACATAAAACCCTCTTTTTTGTAATTTTTTAATTAAGTTGATGTGTGGAAACGTTCCTCCAAGCACAATTGCTTTAGCACTATTTTTCATCTAATCTGTTTTATTTTTTAAAACCTATATATTTTAGATCTCCTGGTATAATATCTAATGGTGGTAATTTACTTCTCATACCTTTCTTAATATGTACTTCAATAAATGAAGGTTTATTTTTACTTAGAAGTAAATTTATAGAATCTGTTAAAACTGATGTTGTTTGCACAGGTTTTTGTATTGTTGAATAACCTGAATTTTCAGCAACCTGAGTTAAATTAATTTGAAAACCAACAGATTTTTGTCCTCCCACAGATTCGTGAATTCCATTATTCATAACAATATGTAATAAATTTGTTACTTCTAAGTTTCCCTGAATAGCAAATGCTCCCATATGCATTATGGCTGCACAATCTCCATCTAAACAAACAACAAGTCTCTCTTTTTTAGATAAAGCTATTCCTGCTGCAATAGAAGAACTATGTCCCATTGCGCCTATGTTTAAAAAATCATTTTCGTGAGATTCACCTCTATGCTTTCTTAAAAAATAAAGCTCTCTTGTTGCTCTTCCTGTTGATGCAACATAAATGGTATCTTTTGGCAAATAATCAAGTAAATTTTCAATTACATCTTCCCTAAACATTTCGAATGTAGATTCTTCTTTACTTAAATCTACTTTTTGACCATTTTCAAAAACATTTTTTTTGGCAATTAAGGCTACTGGTGAATTTAAAGATTTTGCCTCATTTACAGCCCAACTAGTAGCCGCTAAAACATCTTCTTCATTATCTTCTAAAATCTTGTAAGGTATGTCTAATGCATCTAATAAAATAGGTGTTAGCTCTCCTTGCTTTTTATGTTGTAAATGATCTTTCTCATCCGGGTCTCCTCGCCAACCTATCAATAAAACCATTGGTATACTATATACTTCTTTATTAGAAAGTGATAATAAAGGGTTTATGGTATTTCCCATACCCGAATTTTGCATGTAAACTAAAGGAATAGAACCTGTAGATAAATGATAACCACAAGCCAATGCTGCTGCATTACCTTCATTTGCTGCAATAATATGTTTGTTTTTTGGCCAATTTTCTTCGATTGAAAGACAAAATTCATTTAATAAAGTGTCTGGCACTCCTGTAATAAACTCTACTCCTATATCTTTTAATTGTTTTATAAAGATTTCTTGATTAATCATAATAATGGAAATAATTCGTTTAACTTTTCTTCAATATTAAATATTTTATCTAATATATTTTTTGTTTCAAGCTGAGACAAACCTGAAAATTTCCCCAGTGAATTGAATTTTATTTTTAGTGACTCTTGATTTATTGGATTCTCAGGCTCACCTAAAGGAAAATTAATTTTCTTATTAATCACATGACCGTCAACAGTTAAAACTTTTACAAGGCATTCACTTTTCTTTGGGAAATTTTTTGTGAATTCTTTATTAGATGTAACCTTAATTTTCTTGGTCAAATCAATAATTGATTGGCTATTTATGTTGTTTTCTGAAAAATCCTCTATTCCAGCACTCCCAATGATTAAAGCTAAACTAAAACTAAAAGGTATACTCATTTTAGCTGAGGATATGTTTTTAATTATTGTGTGGTCGTGATTAAATACCGCCAATTCATATGTCTCAATTTCAACCTCTTTAATTTCATTTATATTTTTTATCTTATCCATTATCGCAAAAGCTGCATCAATAGATGGATGACAGTATCTACAAGCTGCGTATGGTTTTACATATACCTTTTCAATAGAAAAACAAGTTTTATTATCACTAAACAATTCTTCCACATTATATTCATTAGACATAACATTTAAAAAACCCCTTTTACCAGAAAGAGGATCATCAGGACCACTAAATCCCGAGAAAGATGTTGCAACGGCTAAATATGCGTTTAAAGCTGCATTAGCAACATTTACTGGTTTTAATTGTGAATCATTTTCTATTGATTTTAATGTACCTGCTGCAGAAATTATTGCCGAAGAAAACGCATTCTTCATTTCCTTTTTTGACATATTAAGCATAACTGCTAGACCTAATGCTGAACCAATACTACCACATGTTGCAGTTGCATGGTATCCTTTTTTTTTGTGAGAAGGTTGTACTGTGTTAGCTAGGCGTATTATTGCTTCATAGCCTAACACAATACCTTTTAAAAATTGAACACTAGATACCTTTTCTTTTTCTGCGACAGGAATTAATACTGAAAATAAGGGAGCTCCAGGATGCACGCTACTTTGTATTACTCCATCGTCTAATTCTGCAATATGAGAACTAATACCATTCAAATAAATTGATGACTGAACTGACTGTTTGTTATTTAAACCTAGTGCAGTAGACTGACCAAAACTATCGAAAAATGAAATGATTTTTTCTAATTTATCTTTAATGAGATAAGCCCCTGCTAGAGTAACACCAATATAATCAATAAGGAAACTCTTCGCCGAGTTTATTTCTTTTTGAGTTAAGTCTTTTTCGCTTAAAGAATATATTTCATCTATAAATTTATCTGTAATATTGTATAACATTAATATATATTTTGTTTTTAAGTTATGTATTTAAAATAATCAGGGCAGTCTGCTTTTGCTTCATTCCAAGCTATTTCAAAAGAGTTAACGATAGATTCTGGCAAAACGCCATTCTCTAGAGCTTTTATATTTTGTTCTACTTGCTTCAGTTTTGATGCGCCAATTATTATACCATCTCCTAAAGACTCATTCAGCTGAGAATGAAATGCCAACCAACGATAAGCAGCCTCAGCAATTGGAATTTTAAACTTATCGCATTCTACTGTTAACGTTCTAAGCGCATTAAAAAATGATTTTTTCCAATATCTATCTTGATAATTTGGTCTTAAAGTAAACCTTCCTTCTACCGGTGCTTCTTCAAAGTTATTATATTTTCCTGATAACAATCCACCAGCCAAAGGGTTAAAAGCATAAAAACGCATCCCTAAGTTTCTAATTGCTGGAAACAATTCATTTTCTACCTTTCTACTAAGTCCATTGTATAAACCCTGATACACTGTAGGAACTGGCCAACCTCTATCTTTGCATATATAATAGATTTCTACAACTTTCCATGCTGGAAAATTACTTAAACCCAATTCTTTTACTTTGCCTTGCTGAGAGAGTTCATAAAAAGCCTCTAAAGGCTCTTCTATTGGTGTCTTTGGGTCTGGAAAATGAAGATAAAGAATATCTACTGATTCTTTTTTAAATCGTATTAAAGATTCGTTTAGTTGATTGATAACTGCACTTTTATCTAGTTTACCTGTAATTCTAGGATTTGCTTTTGTAGCCAAATGAAATGATGAATTATCACTTGGTAAAATATCTCCTAAAATCTTTTCAGTATCCCCATTATTGTATACATAAGCTGAGTCTATTTCTCTGTACCCTGCATCTAAAAACAAATTCAGAATTAACTTACTATCTTGAGGGTTTACTTGCGGGCCAAACGTCATTGTTCCTAAAACTAATTTCATTTTATTTATTTATTAGAATTTGCTATAATTTGCAAAAAAGAAGTTTCGTCCTCTACAACTCCGTAAGCACTTGCTCTTTTTAAAACCTTTTCTGCCCAACTTTTATGAGGATTAATTTCATTCATTTTATTAGACTTAGCGCTTTTAATAACTCCACCTGATGTAGTTACTATTTGTAATGCATCTTCATATTCTTCTCTAGTTATGGCTTGTAATGCATTAACAAAATGTGCGTGAGAAGGATGTATGATTGTCTTACCAACAAATCCGTTAGCTTTATCTAAAATAATCTCTTTTAAGAGGCCATCTATAGCATCATTCAGAATAGGTTCTCCACGTTTTATAGTTTTATGCACATCATTGTTCAATAAATAATTTAGATCATCATCATCGTGTGCTAAAAAATATTCCCAAACTGGTCCTGAAATAGTATATTCATCGTCTTTTCTACCAAATATATTTAATATATCTGCCAAACAATCTCTAACTGTTACTATGTCATACACTGAATAATTGATACCACGTCTTACACTAAACAAAGCAGAAAAATCAGTGCCACCTACTCTTAAATTTAAGATTATATCTTTATAAGAATCAATAATTTCTTTTAAAGAAATTAATTCTTTATTTCTAGTTTCTATATATGCAATTCTATCCCCTTCGAAAATAGGCATTGCATAAAGTTTAACGTTAAATTTTGTGTTTAAACTTTCTAAAAAATTAAGATACTCGTTTGCGTTGTAACTATGAAATTTTGGAAAAACAAAACCCGATAATATATTAGATAACTTAGAATTTAATTTATCTGAAAATGCTCTAAATTGAACAATATTCCTGACTCTTAAAAAGATTAATGGTATATCTTTATGCTCTAAAACCCCATGCTCTACTAATTCCGATAATTTTTGTAGATGCTGAATTACATTTTCTTCTGCTTTGTCTAGTTCTTCAACTTTAATAGAGTCCTCGAAACACATTACCATAGAGGTAATGTGTTTCATTTTTTTGTTAATAATTTTAGGGATTATATTTTTTGTTGCGGGCATATAAAGCGTAGCTCCAAGACTATATTGAAGAAAATCTTTATCTGTAAATTTATCAAACTCTATAGGATCCTTAACAAAAATAAAATTTTTATTATAATTATTGTGCTTCATAGCATAAAGTTTTTTTTAGAATATCTCTATTTAATTGAACCCTTAATAGACATTATCGCTTCTGGATAGTATTGATCAATAACTCGTTTTACTAAACTTACTTGTTTTGCTCTTTGTTTTGCATCTGCTGCAGTAGTGTCCCAAGCATGTGTTTTAGCTACTGAACCTCCTGTTTTTAAATACAAAGGTGCTGTTAAACGAATCATTTCTGGAACTTCATAATGCCTAATAAAACCTCCTGAAGATGCTGGATTTTCTGTATGTAAGTCTATGGGGACACTAATAGCCTGTCTTATAGAAGATAACATCGGTAGTTGTAAATCACGAACCGGATTTATGGAATCTGCACCAATAGTTTCTAATAGTTTTGCTGATGCTGGATTACCATGTCCAGCATGAGCAGAAACTTTAAACTTACAATCTTCTTGTATTTCTCCTGCTTTTCTCATTTCATTTAACACCCATAAAAGTCCCTCATCGTAAAGTAAAAAGGATCTACACCCCATGCTTGCTGCTCTTTTAACATCTTCAACTGCTCTAACGATTTGTTCTTGACCTCTTAATCTTAATCCCATTCTTTGTCCTTCTGAAGTATTCACAGATGCGCTTGTGTCGTAAGTCGCTCTAGGCCCAATAGATAGCACTAAATCAAGTTTAAATTCTTTTGCCAAATTTGTCATCTCTTGAATCTCATTATCTGTTAAAAGAAAAATCCCTTTTGTTTGAGTTACTCTATGTATGACTAATTCTCTCCTATCAACTTCATCCAATAAAGACTTCATAGCTATTGGCCCTTGAATACCTGGCACCTCGAATCTATATTGAGCCCCATCACTAAATGTTTTATTAGATTTTGGCAGATTGTAGTTATCTCCTCCTGGTAAACCGATTTTTTCTAAAAAATTTCTTGTAGCATTCATAATTTAAAATTTATTATTTATTAATCTAATAATTTCTTTCTGTTGAGACTTTTGTAGACCAACATATAATGGTAAACATAAAACTCGGCTTGCTAAGTTTTTTGCAATATTGCAATTATCCGAGTTAATATAAGGCAACTCTTCTAGACTTGGGTAAAAATAACGTCTTGGATATATTTTATTTGACTCTAAATTAAATTTCACTTTTAACAAACTTGCCTCATCATTAAAAATGACGGGATAATATGCATAATTCCAGTCGGTAGATGGTCTTAATTTCAATTTACTTAAATCACTAAAGTCTAAGTGTTCGTCATAATAAACAGAAGTATTTTTGCGTTCTGCAATAATCTGCTCCATATAAGGTAAAACAGACAAACCCATTGCCGCCTGTAATTCACTCATTTTAGCGTTAATGCCTAAACCATGATAATGCTCTGTTCCATTATGACCAAAACTATGGCGATACCACATAGTATCTTTCGTAATTAAATCTTGACAAAATAAAGCGCCGCCTTCACCCGTATGGAATATTTTAGTAGCATGAAAACTACACGTACTAACATCTCCAAAATTAAAAATTGATTGCCCTATATAGTTAACTCCAAAACAATGAGCTGCATCATAAATCACTTTTAAATTATACTCCTTAGCAATCTTCTCAATTGCTATTACATGACAGGGGTTACCATAAACATGGGTTGCTAATATACAAGTCGTTTTTTCTGTTATTGCTGCTTCTATTTTAGTTTCATCTATAGTTAAATATTCTGGATGAATGTCTACAAAAACAGGAGTGCAGTTCTCCCAAACAATACTCGCGGTAGTTGCTACATAAGAAAACGGCGTAGTAATTACTTCGCCTTCTTTAGCATATTCTTTAAGTGCAATTTGTATAGGTAAAGTACCATTGGTCATTGGTATAACATGGTTTACCCCGAGGTATTTTAAGAGTTTTATTGACAGCTCTTGATATAGTTCTCCATTATTTGTCAACCATTGATTTTTCCAAATTCGTTTTAATTGTTTTTGATAAACTTCTATTGGTGGAAAAAATGTTTTTGTTACTGGAATCATAAATTTCTATTTATTAAAAGTAAAATAGCTTGATGCAAAGGACTTTTTTTATTTAAATAACCTATACTAAGGTGAAAAATTAAACCTATAAAAGTAGCTGCAATTAACTGAAAAAATATTTGATTGTCTAAAAATGTTAAGTTTACGATGTAATACATTAAAAAACCAGTGGCTAAAGATTGAAAAAGTATAGGACTCAAATCTATTAACTGTTCTTTAATGGGATAATTAATTAACTTACTTGAATAATACATATTTACACCAAGGGACGCAAAGGAAGTAAAAACACTTGACCAAACCAGTCCTAAAATACCAAATTGAAAAGCAACAATAATACTTACAGTAACAATAGTTTTTTTTATAATTTCTAATCTTAAGAATAAATCACTTCGTCCGTATACTTTAAGAATATTAAGATTGAAAGCATGAATTGGATACAATATCTTAGCAAGACATATAATTTGAAAAAAAAGAACTGCAGGTAACCAATCTTTTCCTAGAAAAAGTAAAAATAAAGGTTTTGCTATAGCTGCAAGACCAAGCATTAAAGGTGCAATTAAAAAAAAAGAAATTCGAATTAGTTTACGATATATATTCTCTAATCGAACAGAATCGTCTTGAACTTTAGAAAGCATTGGATAAGTAACTTTACCTAAAATCCCAGTTAATGTAGAGGAAGGGTATTCACATAATTGTTTGGATCTTTCATAAAAACCTAATGTTTGTGCAGAAAAATATTTTCCTATTATTATGTTATAAATATTTTTAAAAACTGTATCTATTAATCCTGATAACATTAGTTTGTAACCAAAATTGAAATGAAATTTAAATTTTGATTTTGAAAAAATAAATTTTGGTTGCCATTTAGAAAACAACAATAACAATATACTTCTAACCAATTCTGTAACTATAAACATCCAAATAATACTCCAAACTCCGAAACCATTATAACCTAAATACAAACCTAAAGCAGCACCAATTATAGTGGGCGGGAAATTAATTTTGGTGATTTGTTTAAACTTCATTTCCTTGGTTAAAATAGTTAAATGAACTGCTGATACTGCCGTAAACAGAAAAATCAAACAGTATACCCTTATTAATTTAATAAGTATTTTATACTCAAAAAAATCTGCTATAGAAGGTGCCAAATAATAAATAGCAACATATACAATTATGCTCATAAAAATGTTTACAAAAAAAACTGTAGAATAATCAGATTCACTAGCTTCTTTTGTGCGAATCAATGAGTTTGACATACCACTATCGGTTAAAGTTTTTCCAATAGCTATAAATACAGCAATCATACCTATAAGTCCGAAATCAGCTGGCCCAATCCACCGTGCTAACAAAATCATTGCAAAAAAACTTAATCCTTTTACAAGAAAAGTATCTGTAAACGTCCAAATTACTCCAGATAATGTTTGTTTTTTTAAAGTCACTTATTTTGTGATTTTTTTTAAATAATCAAAATAATCACCCTTAAGGTTTTCAACTTTTTTAGCGATAGTTTCTTTAGTTATCCATTTATAATTTATTGCTATTTCTTCCAAACAAGCTATTTTTAAACCTGTCCTTTTCTCGACAGCTTTCACAAATTCTGTTGCTTCAGTTAGAGCTTCATGTGTTCCAGTATCTAACCAAGCGAAACCTCTACTTAGTATTTGAAGCTTTAAATGCTCTTGTTTAAGGTAAATTTGATTTAAAGTTGTAATTTCTAACTCACCTCTTTCAGACGGTTTTACATTTTTTGCATTTTCTACAACAGAACTCGGATAAAAGTACAAGCCTACAACTGCATAATTAGATTTTGGTTCTTTTGGTTTTTCTTCAATACTAATTACATTTCTTTCAGTATCAAATGCGGCAACACCATACCTTTCTGGATCATTAACATAATTACCAAAAACAACAGCTTTATTTTCATTTTTAACTGTTTGTACTGCTTCAATTAATATTTTTTGTAAGCCAGCACCATAAAATATATTATCTCCAAGCACCAAACACACATCATCATTACCAATAAATTCTTCTCCTAAAATGAAAGCTTGAGCCAACCCATCAGGACTTGGTTGTTCCTTATAAAATAATTTAATTCCTAGATGAGATCCGTCACCTAATAATTTCTGAAAATTTGGTAGGTCGTGGGGTGTTGATATAATTAAAATTTCTTTAATACCTGCCAACATTAATACAGACATTGGATAATAAATCATTGGCTTATCGTAAACCGGTAACAACTGTTTACTGACTGCGATAGTCAAGGGGTGTAATCTTGTTCCAGATCCACCTGCTAGAATAATTCCTTTCATATACTAATTGTATTGTTTTTTGTAATAATTTTGATACTTCCCAGAAGTAACATTTTTAAGCCACTTTTTATTATTTAAGTACCAGTCAATAGTATTGGAAAGGCCCTCTTCGAATATTACAGTTGGACTCCATCCTAGTTTTGTGTTAATTTTTGAAGTATCGATAGCATATCGTAAATCATGCCCTGGCCTATCTTTTACATATGTGATTAATTTCTGGCTTGTACCTGCTTCGCGTTGCAATTTTTCATCCATTAGTTTACACAATAGTTTTACTAGATCAATATTTGTCCACTCATTAAACCCACCGATATTGTATGTTTCATGGTTTTGTCCTTTATGAAAAACTGAATCAATAGCAATGGCGTGATCTATAACATATAACCAGTCTCTGGTGTAATTACCATCACCATATACTGGAAGTCGCTTGTTAGTTAGAATATTATTAATAAATAAAGGAATAAGCTTTTCAGGAAATTGATTAGGGCCGTAATTATTGGAACAATTAGAAATAACATAAGGCATCCCATAGGTTTCTCCATAAGCCCTAACAAAGTGATCTGAACTCGCTTTTGAAGCTGAATAGGGTGAGTTAGGGTCATAAGAGGTGGTTTCTTCAAAAAGTCCAGTTTCCCCTAATGATCCATACACCTCATCTGTACTTACATGATAAAAACGTTTATCTTCCCAATTGTTTTTATGCAACTCTTTAAACACATTGAGTAAAATCATAGTGCCTAAAATATTTGTTTTAGCAAATGCCAAAGGATCTGTGATAGATCTATCTACGTGAGATTCGGCAGCTAGATGTATCACATCATCAAAGCGGTATTTTGTAAAAATTGAGTTAATGTAGGCCTCATCTGTAATATCTCCACGTAAAAAAGTATAGTTTTCTTTAGACTCAACATCTTTTAGATTTTCTAAATTTCCGGCATAGGTTAGCGCATCTAAGTTGTAAATTTGATATTCTGGATACTTATTTACAAATCTTCTTACAACGTGAGAACCTATAAAACCAGCTCCACCTGTTACCAGTATTGATTTATTTTTAATGTCTAAACTCATAAATTATATTTTATTTATCCCACAAAAATCCAATACTACTTTATCTTTTGAAATTTCAAGATTTTTAAACTCGTTATGAGCAACTAAAAACACAATGATATCAGCTTTATCGGCAGCTTCTTTGAAGTTTGTTAATTTAAATACATTATGCTCCTCTATATTTGGTTCAACAATAAAATATTCTCCATTATTATCATTTTGTAAAACTTTATTCACAATATATTTAGCAGGAGATTCTCTTAAATCGTCAATATTCGGCTTAAAAGCAAGCCCCATTAAAGCTATACTTGGCTTTCTACCGTATTTTAATTCAAATTGAAGCTTCTCATTTTGAATTTTTTCAGCACACCAGAAAGATTTATAATTATTTACTTCTCTAGCTGTACCAATAATTTTTGATTCCATTGGATAATCAGAAACTATAAAATAAGGGTCCACTGCGATACAATGCCCTCCAACACCACAACCTGGCTGAAGAATATTTACTCTTGGATGTTTATTGGCTAGATTAATTAAATCCCAAACATTGATATCTGCTTTATCACAAATAAGTGATAGTTCATTTGCAAAAGCAATTTGTACATCTCGAGAAGAGTTTTCTGTTAATTTACACATTTCTGCAGTTCTTGCATTAGTCCCATGTAATTCTCCTTTTACAAACTGCTTGTAAAAATTGATTGCTTTTTGGGTAGATTTTTCATCAACACCTCCAATTACTCTATCATTATAAACTAACTCATGCATGACATTACCTGGCAATACTCTTTCAGGACAATACGCAATATTTAGTTTTCCTTTTAACTCTGGTCTTTCCCCATAAATTAGGCTCATCATTTTCTCTGTAGTTCCTATTGGAGAAGTTGACTCAATAATATACAAATCGTCTTCTTTTAAAAACGGAATTACATTTTTAGTAGCAGATTCTACATATGAAATATCTGGTTCATGATTTCCTTTAAAAGGGGTTGGAACAACAATTAAATAAGTTTCTGCTTCAACAGGTTTAATATCTGCTTTTAAAAAGCCTTTCCTTACTGCTTCTTCAACTGCAATATCTAAACTTGGTTCAACAATGTGAATTTTTCCTTGATTAATAGTATCAACAACTTTTTGGTTGATATCAACCCCTAAAACATTTGTTCCATGAGAGGCTATTAATGCTGACGTTGGTAATCCTATATATCCTAATCCTATGGTTACTACTTCGGGATTCATTGTTTTATGTTTTTTATAAAGTCTACAATTCTTTTAGATGCCAAGCCATCTCCATATGGATTATGAAGCTTTGACATTTTTTCAAAGTTCTTGTTATTGTTTAATAAGTCCAATGCTTTAGATACAATCAGGTCTTCATCTGTACCTACCAATAAAACAGTTCCGGCTTCTACAGCTTCTGGTCTTTCAGTGGTATCTCTCATAACTAACACAGGCTTTCCTAAACTTGGTGCTTCTTCTTGTACACCGCCACTATCAGTAATAATAATTTTAGATCTATTCATAAGCCAAATGAAATCTTGATATGCTAAAGGATCTATTAAAATTATATTATTAATTCCAGATAAGATTCTATTTACAGGTTCCTGTACTTTTGGATTCAAATGAACAGGGTAAATAATTAAACGATTTGGATCATCTTCAGCAATTCGTTTTAAAGCTTTACAAATTCTTTCAAAACCACCTCCGTGATTCTCTCTTCGATGTCCTGTGACTAAAATAACTTCTTGATTGCCAATTTTTTTTGAAAGGTCTTGAATTAATTGACTGGGGTTTTCATTAACTTTTTCAACAGATTTAATCAAAGCATCAATCACTGTATTTCCAGTAACTAGAATTGAACTATCAGAAATATTCTCTTTAAGTAAGTTCTTTTTTGAAGTTTCAGTAGGAGCAAAATGATAATCACAAATTCTACCAGTTATTTGACGATTTATTTCCTCAGGAAAAGGAGATAGTTTATTATTAGTTCTAAGACCAGCTTCTACGTGACATACTTTTGCTCCAGAGTAAAAACTTGCAATGGAACCAGCCATAGTCGTCGTCGTATCTCCATGGACAAACACATAATCTGGAGTGAATTCTTCAAGAATTGGCTTTAAAGACTCAATAATAGTAGCTGTTAAGCCATATAAATTTTGACCAGGTTTCATTAAATCAAGATCATAATCAGATGTAATATCAAAAAAATCTAGGACTTGATCCAACATTTCTCTGTGTTGTGCTGTTACGCAAACTCTCGTATCAAAGAAATCTTGAAATTTTTGAAACTCTTTAACTAGCGGAGCCATTTTGATAGCTTCTGGTCTAGTTCCAAATATTAATAATATTTTTTTCTTCATGAACTTTTTAATTCTCTTAAAAGATTAATAAATTTATTTTTTAAAGTGTTTTATCTTTTTTAGATTCACTCAACATATTTTTAACATCATAAATTATTGAATTTTCTTTTTTCAATGAAGCAAAATCAAGATGTTTATACTCATTGTGCGAGACAGTTAAAACAATACAATCAAATTTCTCTTTAGGTAAATTTATTGTTGAAATTATCCCATATTCATTTAAAACTTCTTGCTCATTAGCCCAAGGATCGTATACTTTTACTTTTAAATCATATTTCTTTAGAGAAGAAATTACGTCTATAGCTTTTGTATTTCTAACATCTGGACAATTTTCTTTAAAAGTAATTCCTAAAACCAGAACAGAAGCTTCTTTTATTCGAATGTCTTTTTTAACCATCAATTTTATTACTTCTGATGCAACATACTCCCCCATACTGTCATTCATTCTTCTACCTGCAAGAATAATTTCTGGATTATATCCAAATTCTTGTGCTTTTTGTGCTAAATAATATGGATCTACTCCAATACAATGCCCCCCAACTAAACCTGGTTTAAAAGGTAGAAAATTCCATTTAGTGGCAGCTGCTTCGAGAACGTCGTGGGTATTAATATCCATTAAGTTAAATATTTTAGCCAATTCATTCACAAAAGCAATATTTATATCGCGTTGTGAATTCTCAATCACTTTAGCTGCTTCGGCTACTCTTATTGTTGGTGCCAAATGTGTACCAGCAATTATAACAGATTTATAAAGGTTATCTACCATAATTCCAACTTCAGGAGTTGATCCTGATGTAACTTTCAATATTTTTTCTACAGTATGTTCTTTATCTCCTGGGTTTATTCTCTCTGGTGAGTAACCTGCATAAAAATCAGTATTGAATTTTAATCCAGATACTTGTTCCAAAACAGGAATACAATCTTCTTCTGTAGCACCAGGGTATACAGTTGACTCGTAAATCACAATATCTCCTTTTTTTAATACTGCACCAACGGTTTCACTTGCTTTTACAAGTGGTGTTAAAATGGGTCTATTATTTTTATCAACAGGTGTTGGAACTGTAATAATATAGTAATTACAATCCTTAATTTTAGCCAACTGATTGGTACAAAAAAGTCCATTTGAATCAGAGTTTTCATCAATTAATACAGATTGTAAGGTTTCGTTATCGACCTCTAAGGTTGAATCAACACCAGACATTAATTCAGATATTCTGTCAGTATTGATATCAAATCCAACTACCGAATATTTGGTGGCAAAAAGTCTTGCCAATGGCAAACCAACATATCCCAGTCCTATTATTGCTATTTTATCTTTTTTCATATTTTTTTTATAAATTTTCCCAATACCATTTTACAGCCTCTTTAAGTCCTTGCTGCAGGGTAAACTGTGGGTTATAATTTAAGTTTTCTTTTGCTTTTTCAACACTTGCGTGAGAATGTGGGATGTCACCTGCTCTATTTGGTCCGTAAATAACGGCTACATTTGAAATTTTAGAATCGAACTCAGATAAATACTCTTTTAGGTATCTCATTAAATCATTTAGCGTATTACGATCTCCATAGGCTACATTATACACAGTGTTAATGGCATCTTCATTTGTAGTTACTAGACTTAATAAATTTGCTTGTATCACATTATCGATATAAGTAAAATCTCTTGAGTAATTTCCGTCGCCATTAATCACAGGAGATTCTCCATTCATTAATTGGCTTACAAATTTTGGAATTACAGCTGCATAAGCTCCGTTTGGATCTTGCTTTCTACCAAATACATTAAAGTATCGAAGTCCAATCGTTTCTAAACCGTAGGTTTTCGAAAAAATATCAGCATATAACTCATTTACATATTTAGTAATCGCATAGGGTGATAAAGGTTTCCCGATGATATCCTCAACTTTTGGCATTGATTCTGAGTCTCCATAAGTTGATGAACTTGCTGCAAAAACAAATCTTTTCACTTCATTATCTCTTGCTGCTACTAGCATATTTAAAAAACCACTCACATTCACATCATTGGAGGTGATAGGATCTTTGATTGATCTTGGAACCGACCCTAATGCCGCTTGATGCAAAACATAATCAACACCTTGGGTTGCTTTTAAACAATCCTCTAGTTTTCTAATATCTCCTTCGATTAGCGTAAAGTTAGTATCCTTTAAAAGTTGTTCTAAATTTTCTCTTTTACCAGTAGCAAAATTGTCAAGACAAATTACCTGGTTTCCTTTTTCAAGAAGAGCCTCGCATAAATTTGACCCAATAAAACCAGCACCTCCAGTAACTAGAACTGTTTTATTACTTAATTCAATATTCATTTAATTTTCTATATTTTCTCGACTACCACCGGTAGTCAATTTCATTATTTTCCAATTCTGTAATATTCAAAACCTTTATTCTCCAGATCGTAAGCTATGTACTGATTACGCCCATCAAAAATAATAGGGTTTTTCATTTGATTTTT
>Ga0209532_1000778_pt1 | contig 26682 bp, 26 predicted proteins | sample COG_02_FD_184746 | JGI IMG/M metagenome (GOLD analysis project Ga0209532, IMG submission 184746) | Pelagic Microbial community sample from North Sea - COGITO 998_met_02 (SPAdes) (version 2) | ecosystem: Environmental > Aquatic > Marine > Neritic zone/Coastal water | place: Helgoland, sampling... | reverse complement strand
TTATTGTATTTATTTATGTAAGTTAATGAATACGAAAATAATAGTTAGATCCAATAGTTCACCAACTGGTTGGTCTAAAAACATTATAAAAAAAATAATTTATAAAAATGCTCTATCTATTGCAGACAAAGTTGTAGTAAATAGTCATGAGTTTAAAAAATTAATTAAGAGTAAATTTAATGTTAATTCAGTTTGTATATACAATCCTCTTAATAAGAATGAAATTATTAAAAAAAGTAAAACAAAAATTAATCTAAATTTTTTCCAAAAGGATACTCTAAATTTTATCAATGTTGCAAGATTTGAAGATCAGAAAGATCATAGAACCTTATTAAAAGCTTTTTGGAAATTAAAAAATAAAATTGATTATAGATTGCTGTTAGTTGGCTCAGGCAGTAAAGAAAAATTTATTAAAGATTTTATTCAATCAAAAAAATTAACAAATAAAATAAAAATAATCAAAAACATAAGTAATCCATTTCCTTATATTTCAAAATCTAAATATTTTATTTTAGCCTCTAAATATGAAGGTTTACCAAATGTATTATTGGAAGCCATTACGTTAAAAAAATATATTATTTCAAGTGATTGCCCTACTGGTCCTAAAGAAATACTGGATAATGGTAAATATGGCACTCTATTTAAATCTGGAAATTCAGATGACCTTTGTAAAAAATTAATATTAATATCAAAAAAAAAACAAAATCTTAATAAGAAAATTTTAATGGCAAGTAAAGGACTTGAGAGATTTAATTATAAAAAAAACCTCAATAATTATTTAAAACTAATTCTTCCATTTTTAAACAATTAAGCATTAATTTTTTTTAAGATTGTTTCAAGTGATTTAAAATGTTTAAAAATTGTGTATTTTGAGATATTTTTTTTTAAAATCACTTTTTTGTAAACCCGCTCATCCGAACTAAGTTTGTCAAATTCTATAAAGGAATTTAATAGAGCTCCCTCTTCATTGCTTTTGAAAAGAATTCCTCCTCTTCCATTATCCAGTATTTCTTTAGGACCATTTGGACAATTGCTCGAGATTACAAATAAATTACTAAAAGCTGCTTCTATTATAACAAACCCTGGGTCTTCCCATAAAGATGATAAAACAAAAAGATCAGAGTACTTCATATAACTAAAGATATTTTTTACATAACCTTTTAAATAAACATGGTCTGAAATATTGTTTTTTTTTATATAATTTTGAATTTCAGATTTCTCTTCTCCCTCACCTAAAATTATTAATTTATAATTCTTCTTAATTTTCAAAAATTTCTTAAATTCTTGTAAAAGATATAAAAAATTTTTTTGTTTTGTAAATCTTCCTGCAGCTAAAATGGTCTTAGCACTAACTATGTCATTATATTTATCAATCTTTCTATTCATAGTATTAATATTTATAACTGCATCTGGAAGAAAAAGAACTTTTTGGTTATTAAAAATTCTTGCTTCTTTAATTTGTTCTAAAAGATCTTTTGTTGGACAGGTTACATATTCTAAAATTTTATTAGAAAATTTCCAAATATTCTTTCTTAATATATTTAACTTTGGAAATCCAGATATTCTTAATATTGTTTTTATTTTTAAATTAAAAATAAATTTTAAAAGAAGTGGTAAGGTAATAATTAAGTGGATGATTAAAATTTCACTTTTGTTTTTGTTTAAAAATTTAATTAGAGGAATTATTGACAAAATTGCAATTGTTAAGTAAGAAAATCTACTTCTTAAAAACCCATTTTTAGGAAGATATTTAAAAAAATCTTTTTTGTAAAATTTTACAATTTCAACATTGTTTTGTTTCAATAAATCTTCTGATTCATTCCACTCTCCACAAACATTAATAATTACTGGTTTAAAGCTACCCTTAGAATATTTTTCAATGCTAATAGCAGAATTGATTGTGGAATAATATGTGCCAACTTTATTTAAACATGGGGCCCAATAAAATATTTTTTTATTCATAATAATAAATTCAATTTAAAAAAATTAATTGTTAAATATCCATAATTTTTTTTACTCTTTTTAAATATGTAAATTTTTTTGATAAATCAAAAGCGTTCTTTTTTATTTTGTTCACTTTAATTAAATTTGAACTAATTTTATTTATTTCTTTAACCCAGCTTTTTGTGTCTAGTTTGTCTGCTATTATGCAATTTTGTTTATCTTTTATAATTTCATTAAAAACCTTTAAATTGCTTGAGATGATAAGTTTTCCTGATGCTAAATAGTCAAAAAGTTTCAAGGGAGAAGTAAATTTGGCTATATTACCTACGCCACCCAAAGATTTTAATTTTTTTGGGTTTGATGGCATCAATAGAATATCCATTTTAGACATATTTTCTCTAATTTTGCTGTATGGAACTCTTGGATAAATTTTTAAATTTTTTGAAATATTTTTTTTTAATTTAATCACTTCTTCTTTAAGCCCCCCATAAATAAAATAATTATTATGTTTATCTACTTTTGAAAGATCAATTATAAAATTTGAGCCTTTACTTTGATCTAAGCTTCCAAAATAACCAATATTATAACTTTTTTTTTTTCTTAATTTCTTGAATTTAAATTTAAGAGATGAAGCACTTGAAATTATTTGTATTTTTTTTTTATCAATTTTATAATTGTTGAGTAAATATTTTTTTACAGGATTCGTTATAGCTATCACTTTTAAAATATTTTTTTTGTTAAAAACATCACAATTTCTGTATAAAAACTTTACAAGTCTGCCCTCATTATCTATGTTATGATGAACCTCTACAATTGTTTTTTTCTTTAAAATATTTAACAAAAATAAGGTAAAAAGATTCCTTGTAATGTAAACTTCTGTTTTATTTAATATTCCATATAAAATTGAAAATATAGAAAATAGATAATAGTTAATACCAAAAGGTGTTTTATCAAAATATTTCAACCTAATAAGTTTGGGTGGCTTTTTTAAACCATAAAACTTTGAAAGAGATGTTTTAAAACCAGTATTTGGCACTACTAGTTTAACATCATGTAATAGGCTTGCTAATGCACCGCATGTATTAACAACTTGAATACTTGATGGATTTGAAGAGGGAGTTGATGAATTAAATAAATAAGAAATACGCATAATAATTAAAGCATATTTTTTTTATACCATGTGATAAGATTTTTAACTGAAACCCTCCAATTATTAAATTTTTTAAAACCTATGTATTTAAAAAGTTTTTTATTATCACCATGTGTTTTTAAAATATCTGCCTTCTGCAATTTGACTTTTGAGATTTTTGGTTTCACACCATTTTGCATCATAAATGAAATAATTTTTGTCAAGTTAATTGGTTTGTTTGAGCAAATATTTAGAATATCATTATTCTTAAGTTTATTATTTCTCAGCAATAATTTATATAAAATTTCTACTACATCATCTATATGAGTGAAATCTCTCGTATGCCTTCCAAAATTATGTAGTCTAAATATTTTTTTTTTAAAATATGAGTCAATAAATTTCAACATCATCATATCTGGTCTACCCCATTCACCGTATACTGTAAAAAATCTTAAACCTGTTAATTTAAGATTATAAAATTGATTGTATATAAAACTAATTTCTTCATTTATTTTTTTTGACAATCCATAAATATTTTTTGGTGTTATATTTTCTGTCTCTTTTAAAGGAAATTTCTTACTTTCACCATAAACTGAACTAGAAGAAGCATAAAATAATCTCTTCACATTATATTTTTTGCAATAGTCAATAATATTAAAAAAACCTAAAATGTTAGCATCTATATATTTTCTGGGATGATTTATTGAATATCTCACACCAGCTTGAGCTGCAAGATTATACACAAAATCAAACTTATATTTTTTAAAGATTTTTTCTAAAGAAAAGCTTCTTGTGATATCAATCTTTTTAAATTTAAATTTTTTGTAAGAATTTAGATATTTTAATCTTTTTTTTTTTAAACTAACATCGTAATAATCATTTAAATTATCAATTCCCAATATGTTAAAGTTTGTTTTTTCAAGTAAATATTTACATAAATTAAAACCTATGAAACCTGCTGCACCTGTAATAAGTATTTTCATATTTTAGAAAAATTTTGAACATTTAAATTAAAATTCATGACTATTTTATGACTTGGATAATTATATTTATAAAGGTTTTTCATGATTTATTCTAATTAAAATTGAATTTCTTTCACAAGTTAAATTTTAATTAACTATAATTTGAATATAATTCTTCAATATTCTATTTTTTTTGCTATAGCCCAAACTTGTTGTGGAAATAATTTATTATTACTCATATCTTTATAAATTCCTACTCTTGTCCATGTTGAATCATTTCTTAAGTCAGATTTAACACATTTTTTATTGCCCCAAGAATTGGTATAAATATTTTCTAGTTTAAATCCACATTCATTTAAAAAATATCTTAGTCCATCTTCTGTCCATCTAGTACAATCAATAGGAACTTCATGAACTCTAATTAGGAAAGGTGTTATAATTAAAAAATATCCATTATTTTTGAGCATCTTTAAAACGTTTTTCGTAGCTTTATATGGATATTTTAAATGTTCCCAAACATTGTCTGCTATTATCAAATCGTATTTTTTATCCTCAATTGTATTTTCACAGATATCATATTTTGGAAAATTCATCTGATCATAAGATCTAAAATTAAAATTGTGTCTCCAATACTCACCTGCTGATATTTCTAATACATCTAATTTTTCAAAATTAAAAAAATTAATATCTTTTTTGATTAATTTATATGAAGCATATCTATGCCAATATTCTAAATTAAAACCAAAAAATTGTCCTATTCTTTTAATTTGTTTTACAAATTTTCGATTTGATTTTATTTTATTTTCTATAAAACTTTGTAAAGACATTTGTAAAAATTCATAATTCTAATAATTTAGTCTATATTATTAAGATATTTAATATATAAATTGAGATTAATGAAGTTCCATAACACAAAAATATTTCTTTTAACAGTAATAAGTTAATCAAAATGAGAAATTTGATAATGTTTCTTCCCTCTGTAAACAAAGGTGGAATGGAAAAAAATTTTTTTTCTACTGCTAAAAATCTAAAAAAAAGGGGAATAAACTTATTTACCATTTCTTGCTCTAAAAATAAATTTAATAAAAAATTGAAAATCAAAAAAAAATATGGCGTCTTTGAACTTGATAATTTAAATCTTAGCCTAAAGTTTTTAATTTCATTTATTGTTTTGATAGTTAAAAATTATCAAAAAAAGATCCCAGTCCTTTCTTTCCAGGGAAATATTTTAGCAATAATTGCAAGTAAAATAATTGGTTGTAAAATATTTATCCGATTAAATTCTCATCCAGATTTATTCTTAAAAAGTTCATTTAAAAAAATTATTTTTAAATTTTTTTATAAGATGGCAGATCAAATCATTGTAAATTCAAGACAAACACAAGATAACCTAAAAAAAAAATTTAGTTTAAAATCAAATTTAATTTATAATGAGGTAGATGAGAATGAAATTAAAACTAAATCAAAACATAAAATAAAATTAAAGTTTTCAAACAATTTTCCACTCATTATATCTGTTGGAAGAATAGATGAAAATAAAAATCATATTTTTTTAATTGAAACATTCAATAAACTTAAAAATAATATAAAGTTTAATCTTTTGATTGTTGGCTCAGGTCCTCTAGAAAAAATATTGTTAAAAAAAATACAGGATTATAATTTAAACGATATTGTTAAAATTACTGATTATAAAAATAATCCTTACCCATATATAAAAAAATCAAAATTTTTTATATTATCTTCATTTGTTGAGGGTTATCCTAATGTCTTATTGGAAGCAGGAATTTTACGAAAATTAGTAATAAGTTCAAACTGTAATGGATCTAAAGAAATTATAAATAATGATGAAAGGGGATACTTATTCAATATTAATAAATTTGATGAATTAAAAAAGATATTAATTGATCTTAAAAATCAATCTAAACTAAAAAAAAAGATTAATTCTTTAACAACATATATAAAAAAGTATCATAAAAAAGATAATTCTGAAAAGTATATTGATTTAATTTTTAAAAATTATTGATTTAATAAAATTTTAAATTTTTTAAATCTTGTATCTTTTTGATGCATAAAGATAATAATTCCTCCATGGAACACTAATTTTTTGTGGTTCAAATTTTTCCACTTTGTATCCAAATCCTTTTAACCATGAGTAAACGAAATCATAAGTCCTCAAGTTAACACCTATAAAATCATGACAGCTTATGCACCAATTGTTTATCTTTAAGTTTGAATTATTTAAAGATTTTAATAAATTCATTTCTGCTCCCTCAATATTGACCTTAACAAAATCAATATTCTTCAAATTGTAAGTTTTGATTGCATCATCAAAAGTTAACTGTTGAATTTCAATAAAAGTTTGATGAGGTGCTTGATTATCTAAAACTTTATTACTTATCTCATCATTTTCTTGTGAAAACTTAATTTTTTTATTTTGATCTCCAACAGCATACTCAATAATAAAAAGATTTTCTAAATTTAAAATTTTTTTTAATTTTTTTAATCTTCTGCAGCATGCTGGATCAGCTTCGATCGCCAAAATTTTTCCCTTAGTACCTACTAATTTACAAAATTCTGGTATTTCAGATCCATTGGCGACACCAACATCAACAATAATATCTCCCATTTTTGGTTTGTACCTAAAAAGAAAAAGATCTAAATCTGAATAATTTAATTGAGGGTTGTAAAAACTCACAGAACTTACTGCTGCTGAATTTTTCCATGTATAAATCCAGTCCAACCCATCAAATTTTACTTTTACAAATTTTCCCATCAGCATTGAGGCTCTCAACATGGAAAAGAATTCAGCCAAGTAAATTAATTTTAATTTAAAAAATTGTTCTGAAATTTTTCTTAATAAAAATTGTAAAATTTTTTTTAATAACATATTCAGGTGTTATCTTCTAAGTCATTATTAAAAATATTAAATATAAACTTGTTATTATTAAGTTTTTGTAATTTTTTTTTTATTAAACTATGATTTGTTAGAACTATATAAACATCAAATTTTTTAAAATCTTTGTCTTTAGAAATTAAATTAAATTTTTTTGCAATATCTCTATTTAAAATTGGATCAAATCCAAAAATATTTTTTTTATTTTTTTTCAACTTTTTGAAAATCTCTAATTGCATAGAATTTCTTAAATCAGCAACATTTTCTTTATAAGTAAGACCACAAAGTAATATTTTCTTATTTTTAAAAATTTTTTTATTTATCAATTTATTAATTTCAGTATAAATGTTTTTTTCCATCGAATTATTTATACTTCTGCCAGCTAAAATGATTTTTGTTTTAAATTTGTTTATCTTACTGATGTAAGACAAGTAATAAGGATCTACTGGTAAGCAATGACCCCCAACTAGTCCCGGTTTATACTTTATAAAATTCCATTTTGTAGCTGCCAAATTTAAAACATTATAAAAATTTATATTTAATTTTTTACAAACAGTAAAAATTTCATTCATCAGTCCAATATTTACATCTCTTTGAATATTTTCTATGACTTTAGCAGTTTCTGCTTCTTCTATATTCTTTGTAAAGATGATTTTTTTAGCCAGATTTTTATATAAACCAATTATATTTTTAATTTTGTATTTATGTGGATATGCTAATATTTTATCAATTTTTTTTAATGAGTGATTTTTATCACCAGGATTAACCCTCTCTGGGCTATATCCAATAAAAAAATCTTTTCCTTCAATTAATTTACTTTTTGTTTCTAAAATTGTCTTACATAAATTATTGGTAACACCAGGATAAACTGTGGACTCGAAAAAAATAATGTCTCCCTTTTTTAAAATTTTTGAAATATTTTCTGAAACTTTTTTTAAATGACTTAAATCTGGATATTTACTTTTTGAAATTGGTGTTGGTACAGCTACTATAAAAAAATTTGCACTTTTGGCCTTTAAAACATCATTTGTAAAAAAAATTTTTTTTTTTGCAAAGTCTCTTTTTTTAAATTCATTGAAAGTATCTCTCGAATTTTTTAAATCTAAAATTCTTTTTTTATTAATGTCAAAACCAATCGTTTTAATTTTTTTTGACAAATTTAAGAGTATTGGTAATCCAACATATCCTAATCCAATTATACAAGGTTTCAACATTTCAAATTCCTATAGTTTAAATTTTCTAAAAAATAATTGTAAATTAATTAGGGACCAAATTAAGGCTGGGTTATAATATTCTTTTTGATGTTTAATTAACATCTTTTGAATATTCTCAAAATTTAAATATTTATCAGAATTAGAATAGTACTCTTTGCTTAATATTTCTTTAGCGAAAGTATTAAGTGGTCCTTTTAACCATTTTGCATATGGAGACTGAAGCCCCCATTTGCCTTTTACTAACGAATGAATTTCTTTATTAAATACCTTTTTTAGTAAATTTTTACTTTTAAAAGAATTTGCAAATTTTTTGCTCTCATTCATCATCAAGAACTTGTTAATTAAATTCACATCAAGCATAGGTACGCGAACTTCTTTTCCTTGACTCATAAATATCTTATCATTTCTTAATAAAAAATCATTTGGGATAACTGAATCTATATCTAAAAAACATACATGATTTAGTCTATTTTTTAATTCAAAGTCATTGCAATGGTTAAACTTTAAATCATTTTTATTATACCTCTTCATATTTTTATAATATTTTTCTAGATCTTTATAAATATTTTGTTCACTAAAACTTAAATAAATATCTTTAGGATTGTTCATAAATAATCTACGAAAATTTTTAGGACCAAAATTGATATCAAAATTTTTCAATAAATTTAATTTTTGAAGTAAATTTATAATGTAAATACTTTTATAACTGTCATAACCTGTAAAAATTTCATCTCCTCCATCTCCTGTAATTAAAATTTTTTCTTTTATGGTATTTGCCATTTTATAATTTAGAATTGAGCATTGATTTGCTAGAGGTTCCTCAAGAATTTCTACCACTTTTTCTGCAGTATCTATAAAATCTAAGTGACTTATCTCTATAGGAAAAAATGGAGTTTTGTAAAATTTTGCATTTTTTTGAGCTGTGTAAAAATCTCCATTAAATTTTTCATAGTCTTTGTAATAAAAAGAATAAATATTAAAATTATTATTAAATTTTTCCCTCATGGCAGAATAGATAACATTTGAGTCCACTCCTCCTGATAAAGATAATGCTATTGGAACATCTGAAATTAATTGAGATTTGATAGTTTGTTTTATTGTAGTTTTCATGTCTTCATTTGAATAATTGCTTTGCTGAAAGTTAAATTTTAAAAATTTTTTAACTGAATATTTTGAATTCTCTTCTTCAAAAATTAATAATTCACCAGGTGCTAATTTATAAATATTTTTAAATATTGTTTCTTTTAAATCGTTTCTTCCAAAATTAGAATAATGATGAACTACATCTTCATTCAATATTTTACTTTCAGAACACTCTAGCAAAGATTTTACACTTGAAGAAAAATGAAATTTTTTTTCGTAACTATTAAAATGATAATATAAAGGTTTAACACCCACCTTATCTCTCACCAGATAAAGTTTTCTATTTAACTTATCCCATATTGCTAATGCAAAAATACCTGATAATTTTTTAAAAGCGTGAATATTGTATTTGTGAAATAGATATAAAATTACCTCAGTATCAGAATTTGTTTTAAACTTGTAGCCATCATTTATTAATTCTTTTTTTAAGTCTTTAAAATTATATATTTCTCCATTGTAGCTAATTATTAAATTTTCAAAAGTCATGGGTTGGTTTGCTGAGGAACTAAGATCTAGTATCGAAAGCCGATCATGTAAGAGTGTAAAAAAATTATCTATATAAATTCCATTAGCATCAGGTCCTCTAGATTTGGTGAATTTTCTCATTCTCATTGCAAGAGAATTATCCTTAAAATTAAATCCGTTTATTCCACACATATAAATATATAATGTTGATAATATAAAAATTTGTAAATGCTTTATTAATTAACTGCTCTAAAATGTTTAGCTTTATCTTGAACATACCATCCAGCTCCAACGAAAAACTTTATCGCCTGCAATTTGCAGATTATTAGTAACAAATGTAGTTGCAAATCCTTGTTTATTTCTCCATTTATCACTTTCTTTTTGAAGCACATTAGAGTCAAATTCATCTTGAATAAATTCTAGATTAATTTTTGGATCAAAATTTTTTACAATATTTTTTATATAATCAAAGCTGTATGTATTTTGAAATAAGAAATTTGTTGGATTTCCATTAGAGTCAAAATCATCAGTGTAAAGATATTGTGATAGATGAGTTTTTTCACTAATTAAAGTTCTAAGAACTAATTTTTTATTAAAACTTTTGAGAAGGTTTTGGAGAGCTGACTTTAGATCTGGTAGATGTAGAAGAACATTGCAGCAAAAAACTATATCGGCTTTTAATTTTAGATCATATATATCACAATTAATAAATGTAGCATTAGAGTCTGACCGATGTATTTTAATTGAATTATCAATATATTTTTTTGTTGCATCGATTCCAGTATATTTACAATCAACACTTAATTGTCTTATAGATCTCAAATAATGGCCAGCAGCACAACCTACGTCTAAAACACTCTCATTTTTGTTAATATTTCCAATAATATGCCTCAACTGTTTAGCGCTCTCCATTTCAGGAAGTTCTCCAGTCGCTCTAGAATATGTTCTCTCCTCAACTAAATCATTCTTATTCCAAATACGCCAATCTAGATCTTTATTTTTCATTTTTTTAAGATTATTTATAATATTTATTAATCTTATATATCATAATTTTTAAAATAAACTTAAATAAAGAAATAATTATGTTTAAGTTTACTTTTAAATCATTGCCAAGTCTTGAATTATCATTTCTTTTTTTTACATTAAGAGGTTTGTTGATAATTTTGCCGTTGAGATTTTTTATTTTAAAAATTAGATATGTATTAAAATCATTTTCATTAATCAATTCAATTTTTTTCAAAATATCCGTATTATATATTCTTAATCCACTCAATGGATCATGAATATTAAAAAATAACCTTGTAACAAATGAAAAAAAATATTCTGAAAAGCGATTAAACTTTTTTCTTTTTCCAATTAATAAATCAAAATTTTTAATCTTTTTAATATTAAGTAAAAATTTTGGGTCATGTTCTCCATCCGCATCAAAGGTAGCTATATATTTGTAATTTTTTTTTAATAGATATTTGATACCTTTTAGTATTGTTCCTTCATAACCTAAATTTATTTTATTTTTAATAAATTTAATTGACAAATTTTGAGTTATAAAAGATGTTTTATCTGTGCTTGCGTCATCGACAATAAGAACATCTCCATATTTTTTAAGTGAAACTATAACTTTTTTTATTGTCTTTTCTTCATTTCTTGCTGGTACGACAATTCCTAGTCTAGATCTTCCCATTTCAAAATTTCATCTTTTATTAGGTTTTTATTTATCTTTTTTCCTATAATTTTATTTATATTTCTTGGATCAATTGCATTTTTAGGACATGGTCTTAAAACATTTAAATCATCTCTTTTTATTACATGATCTTTTTTAATTTCTTTATTTATTCTTATGGATCTCCTTTGTAATACAACTGTATCTAACTCATTCTCTTCAATTTTTTTTTTCCCATCTCCAAGACTAAATTCTAATTCTTTCGATCTTTCTATCATTTCTTTCCAGCTTTTAGGTGTCATTGAAAATTTATGATCAGGTCCATTTAATTCATTCGAAAGAGTAAAGTGTTTTTCTATCACTTTTGCACCAAGTGATATTGCTCCGAGCACACTTGAGTGTCCATGAGTGTGATCACTAAGACCCAATATTAAATTTGGAAACTTTTTTTTAAGATGAGTTAAATAATTTAAATTTAAATATTTAAAATTATTATTACTAGCTGTATAATTTGTATTACACTGCATGATGCAAATCTTGTTGTTTATTTTAGATGCTAAATTAATAATATCATTAACATCTTGCTCGTTTGATGCTCCTGTTGCGATTATGTAGGGTTTTCCTTTAGAGGCTATATGTACAACAATTTCGTGCCAAGTAATATCTCCTGACCCAATTTTAAATGCTTCTAAATATGGATCAACAAAATCAACAAGCTCAATTGAATAAGGACTTGTAAGAAATTCAATGTTGTTTTTTTTACATTCTTCTTTAAGTTTAGACGTCCAATCAAGTGGAATTGATGCATCTTTATAAACTTCAAATACACTTTTTTTCCATTTTGCTTGATGCGATAATTGATTACCTAAAGATTTAAATCCGTAATCACTAACAATTGTTTCAGCTAAAAAATGTTGAAATTTTGCTGCGTCCGCACCTGCTTCAGCTGCTTCTTTAATTAACTCAAGTGCTTTATCTAAATTCCCATCGTGGTTAGCAGCAATGTCTGCAATAAAATAGGTTGGGCAATTTTTTCCAACTTTTTTTTTTCCAATGTAAAAATTTTCAATCATTTAATATATTCATCTTTTATACTCTTTATTTCATCTTTTAAATTTTTAAATTTTATACCTAAATCATTTTCTAATTTTTTGGAATTTAATCTCATGTCTCTTGGTCTTTTTGCAACTAAGCTTACTTTGTTTTGAGGATTACCTATTATATTTTTTGAATCTAAATTGAGACATTTACAAAAATATAGAGCAAATTCTTCTTTTGACATACCTGCTTTAGTTCCTAAGTTATAAATACCATTTAAATTTTTTTTTATAAGATTTTTGATTACATAAAAAATTGTATTGAATGAAACTGGTGAAAAATATACATCATTAAATACATTTAATTCTTGGTTTTTCAGACAAGAATCAAATATTTTATCGGAAAATGAAAGTTTTTTATCATTGTAAGATTTTCCAAAAAAATTTGTCCTTAAAGATATTGAATTATAATTTAATAGAATTTTATCTATCTCAAGTTTAGTTTGAGAATAATAATTTATTGGATTTACAGTTTGTTCTTCATGAGGACCCCTTCCCTCATATACTTGGTCAGTTGAAATTTGTATAATGTAATAATTTTTTTTACTCAATTTAAGAGTTCTTGAAACTAATGATGGAAATTCAGTGTTAATTTTATAGGTAATTTCTTGATTTGTTTCACAAAAATCTACATCAGTTATTGCTGCCAAATTGATGAATATATTTGGTTCTAACGTTTTAATTGTTTTTTCAACAAATGAATTATTTTGAATATCTCCACAAAAATTACAATTTTTTCTTCCTATTGTTGAATAAACTATATTGTTTTTATCAAAATAATTTTTGAGTACTGTTCCTAATAGCCCATTGCTTCCAGATAATAAAATCATTTTTTAGAGTAAATTTTGTTTTTTTTTTATGTAATAATTTATCTTCATAATTTCTGGTTTTTTTTTTAGTAATTTTAGAACATCATTCATTTTGAAATTATTTATATAATTAAATTCTTTGTATACTTTTTTGACAAATCTTAGGTCTTCTAAATAATCAATTGTCCATCGATGAAATGAAAGATCTTTGTTATTTTTAAAAGATCCAATATAAAATTTTTTTCTATTTTTATATATATATGGTGTAACATGCTCTCTATCAGAAATACTAATTGCTTCTTTATGAGCTCTATTCAATGTTTTTTTGTTAAAAATTTCAATATGCATACCTGAAGGAAATGATGGTTCTAATATATTAGAAAAATAGTCATATTTTTTTTTTTTAAAAATCGTCATCATTTTTTTTATCATATCTTTATCTAAAAACGGACAGTCAGCATTTGTCCTAATTATTGTTTTCAATTTATATTTGGAGGTAATTTCATAATATCTAGATAGAACATCGTTTTTTTTGCCTCTATGAAAAGGTACATCATTTTTAATACATATTTTACAAATTTCATCATCATCTTTACTTTTTGTAGTAGCCACTATTAATTGTGTATGAGGGATGTTTTGGAGCCTTTCAATTATTAATTCAAGAATAGGTTTGTGTTTGATATTTCTTATTACCTTATTTGGTAATCTTTTTGAATTGCATCTAGCCTGTAAAATAATACCTGTTTGCATTAGCTTACAGCTTACCTAGGTTTTCTAATTCTTCTAATAAGGATGTTTTTGGCTTAACTCTTTTTTTTATACAACCTAAAAAATTTTTTATTTGGTTCTGAAATAAATCCTCATAGGTCTCATTAAAAGATTTTATTAATCTTTTATTCTTGTCTACCAAATATAATCTATTTTTAATTCTATCAAATATAATATTATTTTTTGTTCCAATAAATTCTATTTCATCAATATTTGGTTTTTGAAATTGGTTGCCAAATATAATTCCAAAAACACCGCTTTTAAAATGAATAGATATTAATGCAGTATCATTTACATTTATATCAGTGTAAGCTAGTTTCATTTCAGATTTATTAATTTTCTTAATTTTACCAGCATAGTATGTAAGTAAGTTTAAATGATGCGACAATGCATCAAATACAATGCCTCCACTTTCATTCATTTTAGAATAATATATCTTTTTATAATCTTTTCTAAATTTTCTAAAATCTTGGCTAAAATTTGATTTTATTATTTTTAATTTTCCAATTTTACCTTTTTTTATTATGTTTTTAATATAATTATGGACTACAGACTCTCTTCGAGGATAGGCTACACTGCAAACTAATTTTTTTTTTTTAATATCTAAAATTGTTTTTTGCCATCCTTTTTTTTTAATAAACAAAGGTTTTTCAACAATAAAATCTTTACTAGCCTCTACACACATATCACAATATTTTTTATGATATTTGGGGGGTGTAGCGATAATTATAAAATAAAATTTTTTAATAATTAAAAGATTTAACTTTTTGATAAAATTTTTTTTTTTTATTTTTTTTTTATCATAAAAAAAAATTAAATAATTTTTTTGAAGAATTTTTTCATATTTTTTTCCCATTGAACCATATCCAATAATGAGAATTTTTTTTTTATTAATTTGAAGTGTATCCACCATCTAAAATTATATTTTGACCTGTTAAGTAACTAGATTTTCCTGATAGAATGTAGTCTACGAGCCCAAATATTTCATTTTTATTTGCCATTCTATTTAAAAAAGTTTTTTTTGAGTACTTAATTTTAAAACTTTTTGACTGATTGGATAGTACGCCACCTGGTGAAATCATATTTACTGTTATATTATTTTTTCCAAACTTTGATGCAAAGTATTTTGTTAACCCCACCATTCCAAATTTATTAAAAATATAATCAGGCTCTAACTCAAAATTTTCACCCTTATATAATCCAAAATCAGGTCCTACATAACTATAAATTGATCCAATATTTATAATCCTTCCAAATTTTTTTTTTTTGAAAAAATTGCAAAAATAACTGTTTAATAAATAAATTGAGTTGGAATTTATTTTAATAGATTTTTCCCAATTTTTAAAAGTGTCATTTGATCCTTTTTTCATTGGTCTTAATACAGCACAATTCACAACTCCTGTTAAATTTAAATTTTTTTTATTAATAAATTTAACCAAATTCTCTACATCTTTTATATTTGATTGGTTAAACTTCTTTATAAAAATTTTTTGATTTATATTTTTTGATTTATATTTAATTTTTTTTTTTGAATAAGTTCCGATTACGTCAAAATTTTTTTCAATTAATTCCTTAAATATTTCATATCCAATTTTTCCACTGGCTCCCGTTACTAATATAGCATTTTTTTTGTTCATCCTATAGCCTTCAATGAGTCTGGAGAATAAAACTTTTGTGAATTTTTTTTTGATAATTCTCCTGCTATAACAATTTTTGTAATTTTCATCATTTCATTTACAGGTATTACGCCCTTTTTGAATCTAACCATTTTTTCAAATTCTTGCATCATTTTTTTGATTGAAAAAAAATAATCTTCATATGGTACATAAATTGGAGTTGTGGATTTTTTAAGGCACATAAAATTTATAGGTAAATGTAGATTTTCTGAAAAATGAAGACTGACATTGAACCCATTCTTGTAAATCAATTGATAAATTTCACTTTTATCTTTTTGTTGAGAAATACACCTTACTTTAGCCACATCATAACCAAAAATTTTTAATATTCCCTCTAATAAGTGATGAGCATATCTTATCCAATTTTTTTTGCTATATCCGACAACAAAAACAGTATCTTTTTTAATCTTATATTTAATTTTAGTGATTTCTTGTATTTGAGAGGTGTATCTTGCGGAAGAGCATGACATATATAATTTATTTTTAGAAATCATTTGAAATTTTTTTAAACTCATTTGATCTGGAACTATTAATTTATCAATAAATATTGGTATTTTTTTTTTTAAAAATATTTCAGCCATTTTTAAATGATTTTCTATATCATCTCTAGCAAGAATAACTGCATCTACTTTTTCAGACATTTCTTCAAGGGAATTACAAATATTTTTAATATTTGAGATTTTAGAAATTTTATAAGAGTTTATTTTTGACTGGGTCCAAATATAATTGACTTTAGCACCCCGTATCATGTTGATTTTTTTATTTTTATGAAACTTTGGGAGATACTCTTTTATTAGTTCAAATTTGCAAAATTTTTTTAAATACTTTTGATTATAACCATTAAAAATTGACGAAAAAGAAATTGGATGACCATTGCCTTCGTTTGATCCTATGATTCCTATATTTATAAATTTTTTCATATTATCAAATAAAGTATCCTAAAAATTATTTCAAAATTTAATATTTAGATCACTCTGTTCATCAAATTCTAACCAGCTTCTCTTAACTGGAATCGCTTTAACCTTAAAATTTCTTTTTATTAAAATTCTTAAAAAATCAGTTATATAAAGATTGTTTATTTTGTACAACATAACTTATGACTAGAATATCATATATTGCGGCTTGGAAAGCTGTAGTGCATTCATTTTGTATAAGTAAATCTGAATCTGCCAACACAGCATTAAAATTGTTATCATTATTTATAGTAATATTTTCTTCTTCATTCAGCATTTGTTTCCAACTAATTAGATACTCTAATTTATCCATATTAGAAATTAAAACTGTACTTGCTTTTTGTGCCATAATAAGAGCTAATAATATATTTGGGTCAAGTTTTCTTTTAGTAACTTCAGTAAGAATATAAACGTTCATTATAAATTAAATAAACATTTAATAGTTTTTAATTCGAATTATTTAATCAATTTTTGATTAATTATTTTTTTCATGTTCAACTATTAATTTTTTTATTTCTTTTAGTGATAAAAATTTTTTATTTTTATCACTAGTATATTCAAAATTATCTTTAACTTTTTTACATTTATTTTTAGTCATAAATTTTTTATCTAGCCTTTTATTTCCTTCAGTTAAAATGGCATAATAATTTTTGAGCTCTACTGTGGTATAACTATCACTTGGTGATATCATCTGCTCATGAATTTTTTCACCAGGTCTAATCCCAATAATTTTTAGTTTATTTTTATGATTTATAGCCTTAGCTAGATCTATAACTCTAAAACTTTTAATTTTGGGAACAAAAATTTCACCTCCCTTTGCAATTTTTAATATATCCTGAATCATGCTTGTTGCTTTATCTAGTGTAATATTAAATCTTGTCATTTTATGATCTGTTATAGGAAAGAAACCTCTATCCTTATAATTTTTGAACACATTGTAAACAGATCCCCTGCTTCCAAAAACATTTCCATATCTTACTACTGAAAAAAATAAGTTTTTCTTTCCAACTATATTATTTGCTGAAATAAAAAGTTTATCAGAGCAAAGTTTTGTTGCACCATATAAATTTATTGGTGCTGATGCTTTATCAGTTGATAATGCAATAACTTTTTTAACATCATTATATATTGCTGCATTAATCAAATTTTGTGCACCAATAACATTAGTTTTTATTGCTTCAAAAGGATTATATTCTGCTGCAGGTACTTGTTTTAATGCAGCAGCATGAATAATATTTTTTATATTTTTTGTAGCAAACAAAAGTCTTTCATAATCTCTTACATCTCCTAAAAAAAATCTTATAAATGGAAAATTTTTCCTAGGGTATATAGATTCCATCTCATATTGTTTGAATTCATCTCTACTAAAAATCACTAATCTATCAATCTTAGTTTTTGTTTCTATAAGTTTTTTTACAAAAGCTTTTCCAAAACTACCTGTACCACCTGTGATTAAATAACTATTATTCATAATTAATAGGTAATATACACTATATTTTTTAAATCAAGAATTTTTGCTGATTTCGCTTTCCATTTTTTTAATTTTTTACTTATTATTAAAAAATAAAGTACAAAGAAAAATAAAAATATTGTCAAAACATATATCGTACTTTTTGTTTCTACAGATAAAAGCAGTAATATAATTCCAATAAGAATTAAAATTTCCGTAAAAACAGTTATGAGTGGTAAAATTATACTTTTTAAGAAAAAATTTATTTCACCTAAAAATTCCATCCTATTTCAGCAATAAGCTTTGTATAACAGATTATTAATAAATTTTTAGTTTTTTTAAGTTAACCTTTTTTAATATTATTTTGTAATTAGAATATAGCTCTTTTTTAGATTTAGAGTTATTAATAATCAAATTAGAACCATTCGGTTTAATGAACGGAATATCGACACCAACTACATTTGTTATTTTTCCATTAAAAGCATCTTTATATAAATTTTTATAATCTCTTTTTTTTAGTACATTCATTGGTGTTTCAATAAATATTTCAAAATAATTTTTAATATGTTTTTTACACCACCTTCTAAATTTTAGTGATGTTATATTTGCAGCTATTATTATATTTATTTTTTGATCTGAAAAATATTTGACAAAGAATGTAAGTCTTGCAGCATTAATATCTCGATCTTCTAAGGTATATTTAATATCATTTTTAAATACTTTTCTGAATTGATCTCCATCAATAAAAATTGTTGAAGGATGTTCTTTTTTTATTTTCTTATAAATAAATTTTCCCAGTGTTGATTTACCAGAACCTGAAATTCCTGTTATCCATATAATCATATTAAATTCTTACTTCTTTTTTTAAAAATTTTGCTATTTTTGATGCAATAAAATTATTGCCTTTTTTTGAAAGATGTCCAGCATATTTATCTTTTACATACATTTCATTGATATTTTTTTTTCTTACAAAGTTCATAGTTAAATCTAGTAGAGAATATTCGCTTTTTAATTCCTCAAAAAATGATTCATATGACAGTCTTTGCTTTTTTGCATTAAGCACATCTATTTTTTGGGGAATAACTATTAGTACTAATTTCTTTTTTTTCCTTTTAATTTTTTTATCATAATTTTTAATAATTTCTAAAAATAAATTAGTATATTCGGCTTTAGTATACATTTTATATGTATCTAAAATATTCCTTTTAATTATTGTTAAAATAGCTCTATTAAAAAATTTATTATTTTTTTCAGATAAAAATATTTTAGATAAGTAAAACAATGCTAAATTGAAAAATATTGAATTATTTATTTGAAAATTTTTTAAATAACAAATTGAATAAGGAAATCTAAATATCCTTTTTTGAAATTTAGTTTTATAAAATAAATCATTTTTTTTTATTTCTTTTATATTTTTTCTTATTTCATAGATCTTTTGATACCTTGATAAAAAATTGTCAATTTTAATAAGGTTTTTTTTTTTTAATTTAAACATTGGTTTAAATCCAAATTTATTTCCAAACTCTGAATAATGTTTCCAATATGAATGTATTCTTGATATTGTCTCCGGCACGAATACTAAAAAAATAATTTTACATTTTTTGTTTATCTTGGTTTTATCAAACTTTAATAAAGCTTGATCAATACCATAATTTCCAACACCGTAGTTCCTTACTTCCTTTTTAATTTTTCTTTCTAAATAATGTTCCCAAGTAGAATCGTCATTTACATATCTACAGAATGCATATGAATCACCAAAAACTGTAATTAGATTTTCAGTATACTTGTTATTTGATTTTCGGTATCCTTGCTTATTAATTTTAAAATTTGTTTTGCTTTCATCCGACAATTCCACTCCTTTCGTGTTAGCTTTTCTGTCCCATCCTAAATCTTTTGAAAAACTATTTTTTAAGAAATAATCAATTTCATCTTGTTTTTTAAAGGGAAATTCATCTTTTTTTGTAATTAACCATTGAAATTTTTTTTTAAAGAAACTAACTAAAATAAATATAAAAAATTCTAAGATAACTAAAAAAATAAATATTATATAAAGATATCTATATTCCATTTTTTCTAAATATTTTTTGGGTCACTTTAATATCTTTTGGGAAATCAATCTCACACCATCTGCCAGAAAATTTGATAGCTTTTATTTTTGAAATATCTTTTTCAATAATCTTTTGAAAAATATCTGTTAAATAATTTTTATCAAAACCTTTGTTAAAATAAACTTTTAAAGCTGTTTTAAATTTTTTCCATCCAAGAGGCTTAAATTTCATTAAACCCATATATTGACCCTCAATATTTTTATATGATTTTGTTTTTTTACCAATTTCAATTATATTTTTATTTTTATCAATTTTAAATGTTTCGGCATCAGATAGTGGGTGAGTAAATCTTTTTTTCCATAGATTTCTCCATTTATCATCAAATAATATTGAAATTGATGATTTAGATTTTTTTAAATCGAGCAAACCTCTTGAATCATAAATTATGTCACTATAGCTGACTATACATTCATTTTTCTTTAAAATTCTATCTGCACACAACAACGATTGTACCATGTTTGTTTTGTTCCAATTTTTATTATGGATTGTTTTTTTTTTTATTTTTTTAAAAAAAAATTTTTTAAATCCAGTTACAATATATATTTCATCTACTCCAATTTTACTTAATGCTTCAATCTGATAGTCAATCAAATGCTTATTATTTATTTTTGTAAAACATTTAGGCTGAGATTTTTTTTTAGCTTTTAACCGTGAACCTCTACCTGCAGCAAGAATTATTCCTTTGATCATTATTTAAAAAAATTTTTGATTTCTTTTAAATCACGTTTATCAAAAATTTTTAATCTTTCTGGATGCCACATTATACCTTTTATTTTTTTATTTTTTGAAATAAAGGATTCTATGTATCCATCAGATGAATAATATTCAGCGTCAAAATTTTTTGGGCAACTTTTTATAGTATAATTGTGATAACAGATTACTTTTTTTTGCAATTCTTTTTGTTTAACATTATGTACTTTTCCTACATGTCCATTAATTTTTTTTAATTCTGAACCAAATTTTTTTGCTATAATTTGCATGCCTCTACATATTCCAAGTATTGGTTTTTTTTTTTTATTAAAATATGAAATTAAAAAATACTCAAGACTATCTCTTAATGGTTTTTCTCCAATATTATCTCCACCAGATAGAATTAGGCCATCTAATTTCAGATGGTCCATAAATTTTTTTGTTGAAATATAATCAATTGCATTTTTTTTAATTATGATAGGTATGCCAATAATTAAAATTCCAGCTCTCTGAAAATAATTAAATAATCTTATATCTAGTTGTGTAACTATCTCTCCAAATTTTTCAGTTTTTATTTTTTGTGAAATTGCAATTACCTTCATATATTAAATTGAATAAATCACAGACGATGAACAATCAAGATAAATGGATCTATTATTGATTAAGTTTGAAAATATTTGTTCACCACAACCAATAGCCGCTGGTATAGAAAGCTCAGAGCATCTAATTGACATATGTGAATTTATACCTCCATATTTAGTAACTAACCCTGCAATTTCATAACCAAAAATCCAATCATAGCCTGGGTCTGCATTTTCTATTAAAATTATTTTATTTGTTAAGTTTTTTGTTCTATTTAAATCTGGATTTAATAATAGTGGTCCTTTTATTTTTTTATGTGTAATAAAATTCGGTGAACTCACCTGATATGGAATAACTCTTATATTTGAGGAATCATGAATTAATAGAGGTAGTTTTACCTTTTTATTAATTAAATAATTTTTAAAATTTTTTTGTGATAATTTTTTGAGATTTTTAATATTTTTATAAGATTTTAAATTTAAAAAATTACTAATATTTAGATTTGATAACTCATTTCTGGAGATTTCTTTTGTATTTCCATAATTGGCAATAATTTCCAAAATTAAGCTTAAATATTTCGTAAAAATAAATTTAGCATATTCTCTAAGTGAAATTGCATCACCTAGATATTTAAAAAAGGTTTCATGATTCATGTTCTTAAAACCATTCATTTTTAAAAGTTTATCAATTTTTTTTTTTTGAATAATTGAAAGCTTAAATGTGGTTTTTTTTATTTTATCTTTACTTATATTAAAATTAAAATTATTGATTTGGTCATATCTTTTTGATGTTATGTCATAACTTCCTGGTCTCAAGTGTCCATATTTTTCCATAAAATTTTTTACACTTAATTTTTTTTTACCTACAAGATATTGATCAAATAACATTTTTTTTGTTATTGTATTAAGGCTTTGTTCAAATTCTTCACCTTGTGCCCGTGATAATATCTTTGTATTTATAAGTGAATTTAAAAATGTTATTGCCACGAAACCATGCCTGGCAGCAATGGAAAAATTTAAAGTACCATAATCTTTACATAACTTGATTAGTTTTGGTAGATCTTTAATTTTACTTGTATTAAATTCTTTATATTGATCTTTTAAATACTCTATTTTTTTAGATACTACCGACAATGAAAAAGGAGAATTTTCAATTATTAAATCCTGAGTAAAGTTTTTTAAAATATTTGTAAAAATTTTAATTTCTTTCTTTGTAAGGTGTTTATAAAGCCTCTTTGAAATTTTTTCATTTGAGTCAAATGCAAAAGATGGATTTGAAATTTCAAATTCTATCTTGTCATGATGTTGTGGTGCTAATTTTAATTGATTAATCCCGTAATTTACTAATTTTTTACTAATTTTTTCTGGTAAAGTTTTTGGTAAAAATGAATTTAAACTCAACCTTGTGTCTATATAGGGTTGACCACATATTCTATGCATTAAATTGAAATTTGACATTTTTCTATAGCCCATAATAGTTCTTGCTTTTCCCCAAGTTTTATCTGTAATCAGCTTTCTATATAACGAATACGATAATTCTGACGGATGTTTACCTATCATTTCAACTGGATTCCAATCTGGCATTTGACCTAAAATAGTATTATTGCCCAAAACATTTTTTGGTTTAATAAATATTTTTTTTAAATTTTTTTCTCCATTAAATAAGCATTTTTTGTGTGTTTTAAAATCTATTGCTGTCCAGTTTCTTGATGTTGAGATTGGTCTTGCCTGTAACAAAAAAATTTTTAATTTTTTTGTTATTGCAAACTCAATATCTATTTCATTATTTTTAATTTTTTTCTCTAGATCTACCACACATTCAATCAATTTTTTAAATCTAGGCGATTTAATTTTTTTTTTATACCCTTTAAAAATAAACAAAGTTCTGTTTGAATAAATGCCTTTACCAGAGGTTACAGTGTCAGTTTTACCACTTATATCATCATAATTAATCACATAGTAATTTAAACCAGTATCTAGATCTTTTGTAAAAATTACACCACTGACAGATGTATTGGATATCATTTCTTGAACAAATACCTGATCGTTTAATTTTTTTTTATTTTTGTAACTTTTGATAACTAAGTTAATTGTGGATATAATTTTTATTCTATTTCTAGTAGGTGTATTTAAAAAACTTAAGAACTTTCCAGCCTGACTTTCATTTTTAGAGTCTTCTGATCTTGATGAAGATCTAATTGCTATATGTTTTTTTTTATTAAACTTTTTAATAATAGTGTCTAGTATTAACTCTTTTTTGTTATTCCAATCATGTATAGTAAAAGAAAATGTAAGAGGTATATTAAATTTTAATTTTTTTGCTTTTAACTCCTCTATAACGTCTGCTTTACTTTTTTTTAAAAAAAAATTTTTTTCCATTCCTATTACAAAATTTTTTGTAGAGTCTTGTTTTTTACCTCATAGATTTGATCAAATATTTCATCATTTGAAAGTTCGTGAGTAATAACTATGATTGTTTTCAAAGATTTCATTTTTTTAATAAGCTTGTAAATTTTATTTGTATTTATTTGGTCTAATGAACTTGTTATTTCATCAAGTAATAAAATATCAGTATTTCTATATAGAGCCCTTGCTATTCCTATTCTTTGTATTTGCCCCATTGATAATATTGCTCCTCTTTCACCAACTGTGGTATTAATGTTTTTTGGCAAAGATTCTATTAATTCTTTTAATTGCACTAATTCAATTATTTCATTTATTTTTTTTTCATCAATTTGACTATCCTTTACTCCAAAAGCAATATTTCTTTTAATCGTATCATCAATCAAATATGTATCTTGCGTCACATAACCTACCTTAGAAGTCCAACCTAAACTTGATGTTTTAACTATTTTATCATCTACAATAAATTCACCTTGATCCGGCTGATATAACCCAGTAAATATGTTCGCAAATGTAGATTTGCCTGACCCACTTTCTCCTCTTACGCAAATTAAATTGTTTTTTTTTATTTCAACATTTAAGTCTTTAAATATATTTTTTTTATATTTTCTAAATGAAAAATTAATATTTCTGATTTTAATATTATCTTTAAATTGAATTTTATTATCTTCGTCATCATTACGTGTATTTATCTTAATTGATAAATCATACGAAACTCTTTCAAAAGTTGCTGTAGTATACTTGAGTGCTTGAAATGATGTTGCTATTCTATTTATGGAGGGTATTAACCTAATTAATACGACACCAATTAAACTAAGCAAAGTCAATATATCATTTATATTTATAGATATACTTATTAAAATAATAAACGTCACACACAAAAAAGTAACACCAAAGAATTCTATCCAAATTTTTGGTAATAAATTTATTATACTTAGCTTTAAATTATTAGTTTGAAATTTTTTCATGTCTTTTTCAAATTCATTTAAAAAGAAATTTTCTTTTAAAAATATCCTAATAATTTTTAAGCTGGAGATTTTTTCTAAAATACTTTGTACAAATTTTTTTGTTATCTTTTGATTTTCATAACCTAATTCCTTAACTGTATTTTGAATAATTAAATAATATAATAAAAAAAATAACGTGACTGCACTAAGTGCAACCATAATAATTTTAAAATTTACATATGATAACAATATTACTATTCCAAGAATAATTAACATTTCAGAAAATAAAATAATTATATGGTTTATTATATTCCTAAGTTTTGCAGTTTCTGTCTGTATATTTCTTAATAATTCTGATGAATTTCTATCAAAAATTTCTGAGTATAAGGCTTTAAAATAAACTTCTAATAGTTGACTGCTTATCCTTAACTGAATTGAGTTTGCTAGAAGCATTCTTGACCAATTGTAAAATATTACATATAAATTTTTTACAAGGTAAACAATAATTACACCTATCAATAAATAAATTATAAGATCATTTCTTGGAATGCTTTTGATGAATGGATCTAAAAAATCGTAATTAATAAAACTTTTATTTTCTAATAAATATGAAATAATTGGAATAATTAATCCAATGCTCAGTGTTTCTAAAAAAACCAAGAATAATGTAAGGGGTATAAAAAGTATAATTTTTTTTTTTTCTTTATTATTTAGTAGTAAATTAACTTTTTTGAAATTATCCAACATGAGTTAGTCTTTTTTTAATAATATAAATTTTTTTTCTATATTTTTTATTAATTATAAGCGTATCAAATAAGATGGCATTAATTTTTTCTTGTTTTTTTGATATAATTTTTAAAATTTTTATTTTTCTCAAGCAATTATAACCAATAATTTTTTTATTATTAATTAAAAGATTATGAATATCAGTCTTTTTTATATGGTTATTAAACCAAGATAATTGGAGTTTTTTTTTAAATTTATCATGCAGAACTTTTAAATTAATGATTTTATTGATTGTTTTTTGTGAAAGATTTTTTGTTTGGATTGAAAATATTTTCATAAGGTTATTTTATTTTTTTTCAATTTCAAAAACATCTATTGAAACTTCTCTAATTAACAATTTGTTATTTTTAGATAATAGACTTATTTTATCATAAATAATTTTTTTATTAAATTTTCCTGCAGATTTAAAATCTAAAACATTATTTTTGAAAAACAATTTAATAAATGTTGAAATATAAAATTTAAAATATGTTTTCATATTTTTATAGTAATTAATTTTAACTGGTAGCTCTTTTGTGATCTTCAATTTTTCTATTTCTTCTAAAATTTTATCTGCAGAATTGTTGTTTTCAATGTTATAAATTTCTTTGGATAAGATATTTTTAAAGATGTTGGGTCCTGCTTTTTTTTTTATATATAGTATGTCATTTAAAGAATTAATTTTATGAGATATTCTAGAAGGCAATGTGCTTTCATTTGTTGGAAATTTTCTTTTTGACTTTAAATAAAAAGTTGGCTTATTTAATAAAACGGCATCTACTGATGTTGAGCAGCCCCGATGGATAAGTCCTTTTGAAGCTATAATCCAGGGAACGATATCATTATCAAATGCAATCTTGAGGCTCCTACTTTGGTTTATATTTTTATACCAATCGCTATGAAATGCATCTGAGGGGTGTGGCCTTATAACTATATTAATTTTGTTTGATTTTGAATTAAATTCTTTTTTTATAAATTGAAAATCTTTTATACTTCTTTTAAAGTACATAATGATTTTAGTGTTA
>Ga0209532_1000770_pt1 | contig 26896 bp, 23 predicted proteins | sample COG_02_FD_184746 | JGI IMG/M metagenome (GOLD analysis project Ga0209532, IMG submission 184746) | Pelagic Microbial community sample from North Sea - COGITO 998_met_02 (SPAdes) (version 2) | ecosystem: Environmental > Aquatic > Marine > Neritic zone/Coastal water | place: Helgoland, sampling... | reverse complement strand
CAACTTATTTGGGCTGCCTGTTTTTACGTTGCACGAACGACTGACTAACCCCCATAGCCTCCGCAACCTTACGCTGACTAACCCCGTTATTTAGCATCTCATCAATCCTAGCTAGATCGTCTTCGCTAAGCTCTTTAGCTGCCTTAGCTTTAGCAGCTCTATTTTTAGCTCGCTTCCACTTCTCGTCATTGTCTAACACTGGCCCTAGCGAGTCTATGTAGTTGCCAATGTCTGGGTGACAGCTGCTGTGACCTAACAAGGTAAAGCCATACTTCCTATTTATGTTATGTGGGTCACCGTCTATAAAGACCTTCTCAGCAGACTTGTCGCCTGCAATGACTTTAGCTCTACCGTACTCAGACCTGACCAGTGCGACAGGTTTGTTCTTAACGTAGTCTTTAACTAGGATGTATTCCTTCATTGTCTTCTCCAGTGGCTAAAACGCAGACAGCGCAAAGCCCACAGAGTTATTCCGTGTGATAAAAGTGCTGACGCGTTAGATTGATTAAGGGTGTGCGAGTAACGGAGGCAGGGCAGTAGTGCTTATGCGCTAAACTGTACAGTTAATATAGCACAATTTGCAATAAAAGTCAATAAAAACAAGTAACTAAGTGTTACTAATGATTTCGCCGCACACTGGCATAAACATAATTTATTCTTGGTCTAAGTACTCTATCAGCGAAACTTCTCGATGATTCATTAGCACCGTTAACAGGGGATACATCATGATTACAAATCACTTTAAAGTTATTGCGATCATTACATGGCTGTTGAGTTCGCACGCAAATTCTCAAGACTCCAATTCAGGACCAGATACTCAATTTTACACATATACCAACTTCTCTATTGAAACTTCCGAAAGCATGTCAGCTGACGATATTCAAGCGGCTATCGACTTAGTTGCTGCAGAAGCAGGTGGTTCGGTGTATGCGATTTGGAACTCGTTCGGTCTTGCGGAGGACGCGCCCTTTAATGGCTTAGAAGAAAATGACTTTATTGCTATGTTGTCATTTGACAGCGCTTCAACGTCAACTGCCGATAGAGTCGACTCCTTATTTAGAGAAAGCACCCGAATTGTTGGGCCTGTCACTAAGCTATACCACGCAGTGGACCTTCGTGTTTCGGGTCCAGTATCAACGCCTAAGGGATTCTATGTGCATCGCGATGAGCACTATCCTGTTGACGCTATGAACACAGCTGTTTCACTAAGTCAGAGAGCATGGACGACTTGGGAAGATTACTGGCAAGTAAAGGTCGTTGGATTATTCCGTCAGGTGGATGATGAGCAGGGTGTAGCTAAGTTGAACCGAATAGTTTGGTATCCGAGTTATGAAGTATGGCAGTCAACGCGTAATAATACTGACGCGCAATCCAGAGATAGATTTCGGGAAAGAAGACAGCTTTTAATTGAAGGAAGTGGTGTCGCTGTTGCAACAAACAGGTTCTAAGATGGCCAATACAGATGTAATAGCAGATCTGCTTATCAAGGCAGGTGAGCCAGACAAGGACTCATCAACTGCAGTGATGGTCTACAAAGGCTCAAGCCTTGGAGTCTCATCAGACGCATTTTTGGGTCTTTTGGACGACCTTACTAGCAAGGCTACGCAGTCCAACAAGAAAGAAGAACAAGACGCTCACAGGCGCTGCATCAAGCATGTGCTTAATTCGCTTATACAATGCATGTTTAGGTTTGAATGGCTTGCATTACCAACTAACGCATCAAACTTTGCTGACGGTGAATACCTAAACCAACTTGGCTTTAGTCGACGGCGCATGCAACGGATCGTGGATGCTCTTTGCGAGGCGGAGATTATGTACCTCGGCCGCAAAGGCTATAGAGACGTGCGGCCTAACGAAACATCTAAAGCGTCTCAGTACTACCCAACAAGAAAGTTCATAAAGCTATTTAGCTCATCGCTTTATTCCACCTATGGTGACTTCAGTGACTATGAGCCTCTTAAGTTTGACCGCTTTGAGGCTGCAGACATGCCCTCAGCAACGACACAGAAAGAATGGCAACGAATATTAACGAATTATAACGAGTTCATGAGCAACCATACATGGGCTATGAAGAACCCTAGTAGTCGCAGCCTGAAGGACTTTGCAGGGAGAAGCGGGCGTATTAACAACTATTATCAAAACCTTGTTAATAGACGTATTCCGTTACGGACTAGTACGCTTATTGATGGAGAAGCAATAGTAGAACCTGACTTCTCTTGTAATCATCTTCGTATGGCTTCTTATCTTGTTGGCGAAGAGCTTCCTGCTGATCCTTATAGTGACGTTGCTAAAGAAACAGGGTTGTCCAGAGACAAGATTAAAACAGTTATTACCAAATGCTTCGGTGCAGCATCCTCGCAAGGTGCTAAAGGTAATCTTATCCAAAAAGCCCATACAGATAGAAAGCAGCCAATGAGTGCTGCCGACTTCAAGGAAATACTATCCTCTGTAGAGCATAACTACCCTTGGGTTACTAAAGAAAAGCTCTTCTTCAATGACATTGGAACACGCATGCAGTGGCTCGAAGGAGAAATAGCGCTGAATATGCTGACGTGGGCAACAGAGGAACAAATACCATTACTTGCAGTACATGATGCTTTTGCCGTTAGAGACATTGATGGCTCTAACACCAATACAAGGATGCTAGAGGTGTGGAAAGAAGTAGTAGAAAAGGCTAAGAATGGTCGTTTCTTAGAGGCTACACAGTATACAGTTGCTATAGTTCAAGAGCGTAAGAAGGCTCTAAAGGCGCTGAAGGCCTAAGAGACTCTGCAGGTGCTTTAGCACTAACATGTACACTCAGCACTGTAGCAGTCACACAAGACAACGCAGACTGGGCTAAGGAAGCTATGCTGCGAGCATGGGCAGAGCATGCTAACACTGGTGGTGGTCTAGCTCAGTCTAGGGTTAAGGTGGACTATCCTTTGATTGCGTCTTAACCTTCTGATTGACGCGCTAAAGAGGAAATTAAAATCATAAAACTGTCGCTAACTGAATATAAAAATATAATGGTAATAACTGTAACTTTCCAATTGTTCCTATAAGCAATTCCTACTCAACTAAAGAGACAAGATCATGCCTATCATAGATGTCCATACTCACGCTTACACCTTAAAATGGTTAGAAATATTGCGGACTAAAGGCGGGCTTTACGGACTTAAATTACGCCCTGATGGGCATGAAGAAATATTTCGAGGCGATACACCTGTCGCTTTTCCTCAACCTGGTCACTTTGATTACGACCTGCGAATTAAGCAAATGAACGAGACAGGAATTGATATTTCGATAGTTTCATTAACCTGCCCGAACGTTTATTGGGGAACAGAAGAAATTAGTTGTCTTGCAGCACGCGAGTCGAATGACAATATGGCAGAGGCGCAGTCGATATATCCCGATCGAATCCGTTGGTATACATCATTGCCGTGGGAGTACCCGGAACGGGCTGTTGAGGAGTTGAAGCGCACTTGTGATCTAGGAGCAAGCGGTGTCATGGTGCTCGCGAACGTTGCAGGTAAAAGTCTTACCGATCCTTTCTTTAAACCAATTTGGCAAGAAATTGATAAGAGAGGTTTGCCAGTGCTCCTGCATCCGACAGACCCTCCTGGTGCTGATTTTATGGACATGGGAGAGTTTGATCTAAGCTGGTCGGTTGGTTTCATGTTTGACACAACGCTAGCTATTACTCGGATGATTTTCGATGGCTTCTTTGATTCTTATCCAAATTTAAAGCTCATCGCCTCGCATGGAGGAGCTGCTTTGCCATACCTAGTTGGGCGTTTCGAAAAAGGAGATGAAGTTGAATTACCCTCTAGGCGCAAGATGAAACAGAAACCTACAGATTACTTGCGTCATATTTATTACGATAGCATCACCTATGATCCGCGCGCATTGCAATACCTTATAAGTATAGTTGGTAGTGATAGAGTCATGTTCGGAACTGACTGGCCGCACCAGGTTTTTGATACGGACGCGTCAAAGCGGAATACCGAAATTTTGCCAAAGGATCAATGTCAATCAATACGACATCAGAATGCAGAAAAGGTTTTTGGATTTTAAATTTAATTTACACCCTGTCGTTAATAATTGAATAAGGAAATTAATTTGAAGGACGTCAAATTTTCATCTAAGTGGGGATTTGTTTTAGCGGCGATGGGAAGCGCCGTTGGGCTGGGTAATATATGGCGTTTTACATTCATGGCCGGTGAGAATGGTGGAGGGGCTTTTATATTACTCTATGCGTTCTTCATAGCTTGCTTCGGTATTCCCTGTGTTATGGCAATGATAGTTATAGGGAGAAGGGGTGGGAAAAGCCCTGCAGGAAGCACTGAGTCTCTTGCACTTGCTGAAGGTAAAAGTCGAAATTGGAAAGCGCTAGGTTGGCTTGCCATATTAATAGCCTTTTTAGCATTGAGTTTTTTTAGCGTAGTGGCCGGATGGATATTAGCGTACATACCTAAATCTTTAATGGGCGAGTTTGTAGGTATATCTTCAGACGGCTCTGTTCAATTATTTAAAACCGTTCAAGACAATGTTTTTGGTATGGTGTTCTGGCACGCGATATTTATGGGTTTGACGATATTTATTGTGGGTCGGGGTGTGGAAAGAGGCGTAGAAATAGCAGTTAAAATCATGATGCCTGCTCTTTTTATGATTTTGGTTGCCCTCGTAATCTATTCAGTCATTGTCGGAGATTTTTCGGCTTCTTTGAATTTTATGTTTATTCCTAATTTCGAAAAAATGAATGACGATGTCGTTTTGCTCGCACTAGGGCAAGCCTTTTTCTCTTTGAGTGTAGGCGGCGGCGGGATAATTGCTTATGGAGCTTATCTTAATAAAAGCGCGTCTATTCCTCGCGCTGCTTTGGCGATAGCAGCGGCGAACGTATCAGTCGATATGTTGGCGGGCATGGCGATATTCCCACTTGTTTTTGCTTATTCTTTAGAGCCTTCGTCAGGTCCAGGTCTACTTTTTGAGGCGCTTCCTGTCGCATTTGGTCAGATGCCTGGTGGGATTTTTGTCGGTACGCTTTTCTTGTTTCTTGTTTTATTCGCGGCGCTAAGCACTTCTATATCGATGCTTGAGTCAGTAGTTTCTCGCCTCATTGAGAGAGAAGGTGCGTCACGGAAGAAAATGGCTCTGATTGCGGGTGGAGCAATTTGGGTAATCGGTCTTGGATCCGTTTTTTCAAATAATATTTGGTCTGATTTTACTCCATTAAGTTTTATATCAGTATTTGAAGGGGCTACTATATTTAGAATTGTTGACTATTTTGTCGTCAATAACCTAATACTCGTAAGTGCTTTTTTTATCACTATCTTTACCGGATGGGTGATGTCGACTCCATCTACAGTTGACGAGCTAGGCATTGGGACGGGCATGCGATACCGTCTTTGGCAAATTACTATGAGATACTTCGCTCCTATTGCGATTTTGCTTATTAGTTTTATGACTATAATCGGCGGCAGCTAGCATATTGTTTTAAGAGACTCTGTCTAGCGCAACGAAATTGGGATATTGGGTATCTGCAGGGTAACTATAACAATCTGCAGAGTCCTAAACAGACCCCCGCCCCAGTTATGAAGCCACCCTTGGTTAAACCGTATCTGTTAAAACTATGCGAATGAAAGGAGCAAAACAGCTGTTGTGATCGATATTCCCACAATTACACTTGTTAAATAACCGAGATTCAGCGGATCCTTATTCCCTATGACACTTGGTTTTGCGAGTTTAATTAAGACTGAGGCAATGTTCGAATAGAGCAGTGTGATACAAGCGAACGCCATTGCAGGCCCTATCGCTCTTGGATCAGACATATTACCTAACATACCAATCACGCCCATGAGAAAGCCGATTAAACCCACGTAGGGCAGTTGGTGCGCGAGTGCCTCGGAGATGGTTTCGCTCTTAGTCGCTTTCAGAATTGCATAAATAATTATCAGACTAAGCGTTAGGAAAATAATGCTCGGAATGTCAACGAACACCGGCAGATTTCCCATAGCGGCTGCTAAACCAAGCATAAATACTGCGCAAGCTATGGCCCTTCTATATGGAGGCTGGCTGCTGACAGGGGAATCGGGTTTAGTATTCAGTAATGCCGTAGCTAGACCATAAACGATAGCTCCGTATAACAGGACTAACAGCATTACAGCGAAAGCCGGACCTAATGAGTCAGGGTCACTAGCATTTCCGAGCATAATGACAAGTCCTATCAACATGCCTATAACGCTTACTTGGGCAATAATGTGCCTTACCAGATTTACACCGTTGAAGCTGATTCCCAAAGATGCCATTGCTGCGATAATCGGTACAAAGATGAAAATAATAGAAATTAGATCTATGTAGTTCATGGAATGAGCCTCCGTTTGTTACTACAAACTTTAATAGCAAATATAACGTGTTTTTCACAAGCTGGATTTTAGTAAAGTAATTGTCAAGCACAGAAACCGCGAAAGATTTCAAAGGCTATTCTTAAATCAGCCTATTAAATGTCTGCACCCCTGCAACAACAATCTGCAGAGTCCAAAACAGACCGTGGGAGTGTCATGAAGACCGCACTTGGTTAAACCGTTTACATGACCGTGAAGAGAAATAGCTTCTTCGAAGTTAAAATTACGTTACCGCGAAAGTAAGAAGACGTTAAAGGCTTAACAGACTCCGCGGGTGCTTTAGCATTAGCATGAACACTCAGCGCCGTAGCAGTCACGCGAGACAACGCTGAGGGAACTAGAGAATCTTTATCCCACTGTTTCAAGTCAGTGCATCACTAAGCCTATTGGTTTAGATGCCTTTCAAACCACGCGAGTCGCGCTGCGTTCGCAATCTTAGCGTTCTCACCACCGAAACCGTGTTTCCCGCCACTTATAACAATCAGCTCCGACGGCACGTCAAACTTCTTGAGCGTTGCCAACATTGCATGCGAATGTGTCACATGCACTAATGGATCAGCATCTCCGTGGATCAGCAATACCGGTGGATCGTTGCTATCAACATGCGTGATTGGCGACATCATCGGAATCATCGCTTCGTCATAATCCAGAGCCGGAAATCGTTGCATTAATTCGTCTTGCTCGACTTCATTAATTATTCCCTGTGCCTCTGCTTGGTCCGATCTGAAATCTACTGGCGGGAAATACGCCACTATCGTAGCTACCTTATTATCTTGCTGCATTATCGGATTGCGCGCGTCAGCCTTTCCGCTGTCTGAATTTAGACCAACCATGAGAGACAGATGACCGCCAGCACTTCCTCCGGTTAAACCGATTCGATTGCTATCTATTTGATAGGTTTCGGCATTTGCCTTGATGTGCCTTACGGCCATATCGACATCTGAATATGCGTCGGGCACTTTATACAGCGGGGCACTTCCGTGATAGACAGGAATCATTGTAAAACCTGCTTCCAACATATCGGCAAATTGGGTTGCTCTAGTTTCTGGCGCGCCCCATGAGGAATACCATCCGCCACTCATCATAAAGACTATTGCTGCTCCGTTAGCATTCTCTGGCTGTAAAACATCGTAAGTTAGCGCCATACCATCTTTACGCCCATAGATGACATCACTTATGTAAGATACTTCAGCAGCGTTAACAGCCTCCGTTAGAATCATGCAAAATCCACTAACGAGTATTAACACTTTTCTTATGCTTTTTTTCATTGACTGCTTCTCCCGAGATTCTATTGTTTACTCAATCTGCTAACTGCTAATTTTGATAGTTGTGTTCAAAAGTTGGTAGCTCTTCTCTCACAGCATCCCAGTGCCTTGCCGAAGATTTCCAAATATTAGCGTTTACCGTCACCCATGATGAGTCATCAAGACTCCCTGCTTTAATCAGCTTGATAGCTTCCCATCCTTCAACACCAACTACAGCGCTAATGACCGGCGAACCGCAGTTTTCGCAGAACCCTCTATTCACTGTTGCCCCATCAGTGCCCACAACTGAATAGTATTTAAGCGTTCCTTTGACCGTCAGGCTAGATTCAGGAATGGCTATAATTGTCGCCTTGCCTGAGCCTGTCGACTTCTGACAGTCTAAGCAATGGCAATGCATTGCAGTGACTACAGCATCCTGCTCTAGTTCGTAGGATATAGCGCCACACAGGCAGCCTCCGGTATGTGTAGTCATAGCATCTTCCCATTCAGGCGGTTTGCTCAGACTAAAAGTTAACTCTACTCGTAGTTCTAAGTAAACAGCAATGAGTAGCCCGCAATTGACTGGATCAATTCGACAGCAGTCAGTTGAAATCAGCCTATTAAATGTCTGCGCAGGTACGGTAACAATTAGCAGAGTCCAAAACAGACCCCGGGGGTGTTTGAAGGGCCGGCCTTGGTTGTATTCACCTAATCGAGTGATGGCAAAGAGTGAGTGCAGATAAGTGGCTTACAGAGGTGCGTGTGGCTTCTGGAGATGTCGAAGCGCGAACAATTGTAGTCTGTGCGTAGTCTAGATCTGTTTGGGGTGATCTAGGGAGCGAGTCATTCTCCCTAAGTCATTGAATTAAATGGTGGGCCTACTAGGACTCGAACCTAGGACAAACGGATTATGAGTCCGCTACTCTAACCAACTGAGTTATAGGCCCGTATACATCGTCAGTTTGCGCTACTCTTCGTTTTAGGCTTTATTCTCTTTCGGTCACGTACCTATAGTACGCTCCCTCTTTCGAAAAACCCTGCGCCTCGATTATCACTAACTGACTTCGTCTACTCGTGCTTCGTAGTATTGTTCTACTCTTCGTTGCAGGCTTTATTCTCTTTCGAAAAACCCTGCCCCTCGATTATCACGAAATAACTACGTTTGTTGCTTCACTAAAACACCCTTGCGGCGTTTAACGCGAAGAGGCGCATTATAATGCGCCCCTTGATTTCGTGCTATAGCTAGCTGCGGTTAACTACTCGTCTAGGAAGCTACGTAGGTGGTCGGAGCGAGTAGGGTGACGCAGCTTGCGCAGAGCCTTGGCTTCGATCTGGCGGATGCGTTCGCGGGTTACGTCGAACTGCTTGCCTACTTCTTCTAGCGTGTGGTCGGTATTCATGTCGATGCCGAAACGCATGCGGAGCACCTTGGCTTCGCGCTGTGTGAGGCTGCCAAGGACATCCTTGGTCGCTTCGCGTAGACCTTCTTCGATTGACGAATCTACCGGTGAATCGACTGTCGAGTCTTCTATGAAATCGCCCAGATGCGAGTCTTCGTCGTCACCAATTGGGGTTTCCATCGAGATAGGCTCTTTGGCGATTTTGAGAACGCGGCGGACTTTTTCTTCGCTCATGTCCATGCGCTCGCCTAATTCTTCTGGCGTTGGCTCGCGGCCTTTCTCGTGAACCATTTGGCGCGAGATGCGGTTGAGCTTGTTAATCGTCTCGATCATGTGCACCGGAATACGGATCGTGCGCGCTTGGTCGGCGATCGAACGAGTGATGGCCTGACGGATCCACCAGGTGGCATAGGTCGAGAATTTATAGCCGCGGCGGTATTCGAATTTATCTACGGCCTTCATGAGGCCGATGTTGCCTTCTTGAATGAGGTCGAGGAATTGCAGGCCGCGGTTGGTGTATTTTTTGGCGATCGAGATGACGAGACGCAGGTTTGCCTCGACCATCTCTTTCTTCGCTCGGCGTGATTTCGCCTCGCCAATCGACATCTGTCGATTGATGTCTTTGATCGTCGCGATGTCTAGCCCGGCTTCTTCCTCGAGCAAGCGTAGCTTCTTCTGAGCACGTAAAATTTCGACCTTCACATTGCCCATAAGCTCAGAGTAAGGTTTTTTGCGGCGAACCATGTTCGCAACCCAGCGCTCATTCGTCTCGTTGCCAGGGAAGCTTTCGATGAAATCTTTGCGTGGCATTTTTGTGCCGCGAACACACAGGCTCATGATGTGGCGCTCGTGGCGGCGCACACGTGTGAGCACTGCGCGTATGTGGCTAAGTAGAGGCTCAAACTGACGCGGCGTGAGCTTGAACGACTTGAATAACTCGCCTAGCTTCTCGAGCTCTTTCTGTGCTTTATCGTCATCGCGGCCGTGTTTAGCGACCGAATTGCTGGTGCGGGTGAATTGCTTGCGCAATGCGGTGAAGCGTAGCTTGGCTTCCTCTGGGTCTGGGCCAACCGTCGCTTCTTCATCATCGTCGTTGAGGTCGTCTTTGGCGCTGGCTGGTGCGCCAACGGGGATCTCTTCGTCGCTAACGTCTAGGTAGCCAGTTATTAGTTCGTTGAGGCGGCGCTCTTCCGAGTCGACCAGCGCGTATTCGTTAAGCACGTGTTCGACAGTGCCCGGAAAGTAGGCCATCGCCTTCATAAGCTCGCGCAGACCTTCTTCGATGCGCTTGGCGATGACGATCTCACCTTCGCGCGTGAGAAGTTCTACCGTGCCCATTTCGCGCATGTACATGCGGACAGGGTCGGTGGTGCGGCCGGCCTCGTTCTCAACGGCGGCAAGGGCGGCTGCGGCTTCGGCAGCTGCTACGTCGTCCGCACCTGAGTCGCCGTCGTCGTTAAGCAATAGCGCGTCGGCATCGGGGGCTGTTTCGAATACCTTAATGCCCATGTCGTTAATCATCTGAATGATGTCTTCGACCTGGTCTGGATCAGAAATCGACTCGGGGAGGTGATCATTAACCTCTGAATAGGTTAAGTAACCTTGCTCTTTGCCTTTGGCAATGAGGATCTTGAGATTGGATTGTTTCGGTAGCAAATCGGCCATGAAATCTCGTCTCGCCGGGTGCAAGCCTGGCAGTTAGGTTAGGGTTTACCTTCGATCGTCTGAGTGCTTCGTTAAGCTGTTTGCCGGAGCAAGCCGGACATTATAATCGCAAGCAGGCGTTTTGGATAGTTTTACAGGCGTATTAGGCTATTCAACGCGTTGTTTCATCATGTAGATCAGACGCGCTCGCCACCTTTTTAACTCCGGTTATCGTCGCCTAAGCTGTCGCTATGATCGTCGCCGAATTCCATAAAGGGAGGCGGCTCGCTTAGAGGGGCCGAGCGGGCCCATTCGTCGGATTCTGCAGCGCTTACATCGCCATCGCCAGTACGCGGGTCAGTCTCTGCAGCGTCGCCCTCACTAAATACGTCAATAACAGGCGTACTTTGAAGGAGTTCGCTTCTTTTACGCGCTAATTCCTCGCGCATCTTCGCAATTTTTTGCTCTTGCTCGATCTTGAGAAGAAGCCTGTCCACGATCTCGGCAAACTCGTTGCCAGTACCTTCGACAGGAGTAATTTTCTCCTGCCTTAAGAGTTGAGTCAGTTCACTGTAAAACTCGGTTCCGGCGCAGTAGCCTAGCAGTGCGTAAGTATCTATGTGGGGGTCGCTGCGCACCATTTCAATGAGTTTGGCGAGCACTGTGGTCGTCGTGTCACTGCTCTGAGCAAGCGGGACGACATCGCATTCGCTGTCGAGCGCAATTTCGGGGTTGCCAAGCAGCAGCTGAATAGCCTTAAGACTCGATGGCGCTCGCTTGATCATGGGCGCGGCGGCGATGCGAGGTTGGTTTTGCCAGCTACGTTGTCCGGTGCCGCGATAGCCAGTTTGGCTGCCTGACCGCGCATCTTTCTGCGGGTTATAGCCGTAGCCCGCGTCGCCTTGCTGGGGGTTCGAGTAGCCCCCGGCATGCTCGTGTGGCTCGGACCGGCCGCCGCTATCGCCATAACCTTGATAGGGCCGGTTCGGCGGTGGCGTATCCCCGTTAGGAGAGTGCTGCGTTTGGTTGCGGCTTTCGGCCGCCTTGTCGATTAATCCGTTGAGTGCATCAACCCCAATGCCTAATCGATGGGCGAGCTGCTCGCGCATGAGCAACGCAAAAACACCCTCGGGCAGCTGTGTGACAAGCGGCTGAGCAAGCTCGCGCAGCTTGCCGCGGCCTTGATGACTGTCGAGGTCTAGGTCTGAGCCGAGCTTGTCGAAGAAAAATTGCTCGAGCGGCGTCGCATTATCGATAAGGGCCTCGAACGCTTCTTGGCCTACCTTACGTACAAGCGTATCGGGGTCCTCACCCTCGGGCAGAAACAGGAAGCGCACTTGGCGCCCGTCTTCCATCTGTGGGAGAGTCGCCTCAAGCGCTCGCCAAGCGGCGGTGCGGCCGGCCTTGTCGCCGTCGAAACAGAACACAACCTCGGGCACCATTCTAAATAGACGGGTGAGGTGAGCACCGCTTGTGGCGGTGCCGAGCGTGGCCACAGCGTAGCGGATGTTCATCTGGGCGAGCGCGATAACATCCATATAGCCTTCGACAATGAGCAGGCGTGCAAGCTTGTTAGATGATTTGCGCGCCTCGAATAGGCCATAAAGCTCGGAGCCTTTGTGAAAGACTGGTGTCTCGGGCGAATTGAGGTATTTGGGCTTGTCGTCGCCGAGCACGCGCCCACCAAAGGCGATCGTTCGGCCGCGCGCATCGCGAATGGGGAACATGATGCGATGTCGGAAGCGGTCGTAGCCCTTGAATTGGCTTGCGGCGCTCTGGGTATTGCTTTGCCCGTTTTCGCGTTCGATTACCATGCCAGCCTTAAGCAGATTGCTCTCGCGTTCAGGAGTTGAGGCGCAGGCCTTGAGAAGATTGTCCCAGCCGGGCGGGGCATAACCGATGCCGAAATCGCGCGCGATAGCGCCACTGACACCGCGCTGTTTCAAATAGTCGACGGCGCTCGCGCGGCCCTCGTGTTTGCGCAGCTGTAGTTGAAAAAAGCCATTCGCCTCTTCGAGGAGCGTGTAAAGATCAGCGTTTTCGGCGCGGCGCTTGGTTGCCGCCTTGCTCTCTTCGCGCGGGACCTCCATGCCGTTATCGCGGGCAAGGGATTCGACCGCCTGCGGGAAATCGACCGAGTCGAAATTCATGATAAAGCCGATGGCATTGCCGCCGGCGCCGCAGCCAAAGCAATAGTAAAACTGCTTTTCGGGTTGAACGCTAAAAGAAGGGGATTTTTCGTTGTGAAACGGGCAACACGCTGAATAGTTTTTGCCACTTTTTTTCAGAGCCACACGCTTATCGATCACGTCGACAATGTCGGCGCGACTCAAAAGATCGTCGATAAAGCTTTGCGGAATAAGGCCTGCCATGGGTTGAATGTGGTCTCTACTCTGTGCTCAATCACTCGAAATGAAAGACGTTAGCTGTCTTGCCGTTGAGCCCTGTGTGGGGTGGTCAGATTATTGTAGCGAAATTTACGTCGCTCTGTCCCTAGGTCGTTGTTGGCACACTATCAGAAAAGGCCAAAGGTCAGCACAATTCGCTAATCCGCGACGCCTGCGGCGCTGAGCAGACGGGGTGTCGTTCTTAGTAAGCAGGGCATACTGGGCGAAGAGGGCTTGGCAGAACTCGCTGAAACGAGGCGCTATGGGATTGAAGCGCCCTTGGGTTCGAGGGGCCTTTAGTTTAAGGCGCTTTTATTTCTAAGTGCTAGGCGAGGAGAGCTTTAATCTTTGAGCTTACGGCGCCCATGTCGACACGGCCGACGACCTGCGGTCGGACGATAGCCATGACCTTGCCCATCTCTTGCATGGTAGCTGCACCTGACTCTGCGATGGCTGCTTTGATTATTGCCTCGGATTCGTCTTCGGTGAGCGGTTGGGGAAGAAATTCTTGTAGCACGACGATTTCGTCTTTTTCAACAGCGGCGAGCTCGTGGCGGTCGGCTGCCTCAAACTGCTTAATCGATTCGCGGCGTTGCTTTACCATTTTATCGAGGATCGCAGTCACTCGCTCGTCATCTAGTTCGATTCGTTCATCTACCTCAACACGCTTGATCTCTGACAGCGCAAGCCTGATAGCGCCGAGGCGAAATTTATCTTTTGCACGCATGGCGTCTTTCATTGCTTCGGTGAGATTACTCTTGAGGGCGCTGTCTGCCATGGTGGCTAGTATCCTTGGACCGTGTGATGGGGTGTGATAAAGCTAGTAGAGCTGAAGTTTGGCGCTGCAGCGATGCAATCTGGCTCTAGTTTGCCAAGAGGAAAACCTTTCGAGGCAAGGCCAAGCGCGTCTGATTTACAGCCACTAACAGCTACTCGGCGCCGCGGCGGCGAGTATCTAATGAATAGAGAGTAGCGATCTTTGCGGCGACTCGCTGTGTTGCCAGTCACGCTAAGGGTTAGTAGCTTGCCTAGTCGAAGCGCTTGTCTAGTGCAGCGCTTGTCTAGTAAAGACGCTTAGTCTTCTTGTTTTCGCGCTGTAGCTTCTTCGCGTGGCGCTTAACGGCAGCAGCTGCTTTGCGCTTACGCACGGCAGTAGGCTTTTCGTAGAATTCGCGGCGACGAACCTCGGCGAGGACGCCTGCCTTCTCGCAAGATCGCTTAAAGCGACGGAGGGCTACGTCGAACGGCTCGTTTTCTTTCAGTTTTACCTGTGGCATTGAACTAAACACCTACCTTAAATAATGTGATTCAAATTTATTGAAAAAACGGGGTGCTGGCCGATAGCGACCCACTCCGAATTTCAGGGGCAGTAATATTAATGCGCGAGCAGCTCAATTGCAAAGGAAAACTCGGTGGATGCACGTTTAGCAGTTAATCAGCTCGCGCGCTCAAGGCGATAAGATTGATCGATTTACTGATAACCAAAAACTGCAGCTTGGGGCGGAGGCCTTTCTTTGGCATGATTGCCACTCCTACTTCATTATCCGAGAGATAAGTAATTGAAAGTACTAGGTATAGAAACATCTTGCGATGAAACAGGCGTTGCCATTTACGATAGCGAGGTAGGCTTGCTCGCCGATTGCCTCTACAGTCAGGTCGAGATTCATGCCAAATACGGCGGCGTGATTCCAGAGCTCGCCTCGCGCGACCATATTCGAAAGACGCTGCCGCTGATCGAAGAGGTCATCGAAAAAGCAGGCATCGATACTAGCGAGATCGAGGGAGTTGCCTACACTGCAGGCCCTGGATTGGTCGGTGCTCTGCTCGTCGGTGCTGCCATCGGGCGCACGTTGGGGATGGCGTGGGACGTGCCGACGATCGGCGTTCACCATATGGAAGGCCACTTGCTCGCGCCGATGCTCGAGCCCGAGCCGCCCGAATTTCCGTTTGTGGCGCTTCTCGTTTCAGGCGGCCACACGCAGTTAGTCAAAGTCGGAGGTATTGGCCGATACGAACTGCTCGGTGAGTCTTTGGATGATGCCGCGGGTGAGGCGTTCGACAAAGTCGGTAAGATGCTCGGTCTGCCTTATCCCGGCGGCCCACATGTTGCTAAACTTGCACAACGCGGCGACCCAGCGCGGTTCAATTTCCCGCGCCCGATGATTAACCGTCCAGGCCTAGACTTCAGTTTCAGCGGTCTGAAAACGTATGTGCGCAATACCATTACAAGTCTGCGCGATGAGTCCGGCGAGCTCGCCGAACAGGATGCAGCAGACATCGCAAGGGCATTCGAAGAGGCCGTGGTGAATACTCTGTCGATAAAGTGCAGGCGCGCGCTCGAAGAGACCGGTTACAAGAAACTTATTATTGCGGGCGGCGTTAGCGCGAACCTGCGCCTTCGTGAAGTATTAGAGGAGGCGATGGCGAAAGTTGATGGGCGCTTGTTTTACGCGCAGCTTAAATACTGCACCGACAACGGCGCGATGATCGCCTATGCCGGTTGTCAGCGTTTACTGGCGGGTGAGCGTGATGATTTAGAGATTCGGGCGCAGCCGCGTTGGTCGTTGGAATCGCTGGCTGCGATTTAAAGCCGATTTTCCTCGTTTTCCCTTTTAGCGTCACTGACTCTGAACAGTACCGTCATTTTGCACAGGATTATTTATGGATATTGTCTACATCCGCGAGCTCGAAATCGACGCCATCATCGGCATCTACGACTGGGAACGTGAAACAAAGCAGACCGTAAGCATCGACCTCGAGATGGGCTGCGACAACACCAAAGCCGCGGCTAGTGAAGACATCGCCGATGCACTCGACTACAAATCGGTTGCTAAACGCTTGATTAGTTTTGTTGAAGGCTCGGAATTTTTACTAGTTGAGACGCTCGCCGAAAGGATTGCAGCGATTGTCTTAGAGGAGTTTTCTGTGCCTTGGCTAAGACTGCGCTTAGGTAAGCCGGGCGCGGTCACCGGATCGAAAGACGTTGGTGTTATCATAGAGCGCGGATCTAAATAGCAACACCCAAACAAGGACTTGTTAACGTGACTCTTAAAACAACCCTTGCCCTGAGCCTCGGCAGTAATATCGATGCGCAGCGCAACATTCGCCTCGCGCTTGATGCATTAGCGAGTCAATTTTCGGCGCTTCGCTTATCGTCGATTTACGAGAGTGAGTCGATAGGATTTGCCGGCGACAATTTTCTTAATCTTGTTGTCGCCGTCGAGACAGAATTAAGTTTGGTGCTGGTGCAGGAATTTCTAAAGCAATTGGAAGAAAGCCAGGGACGCGATCGTACCCAGGCTAAATTCTCGTCGCGGCCTATCGATGTCGATATACTTTTTTATGGCGACGATAGCGGTGCTGCGCTCGGTATAGACCTACCGCGCGCCGAAATTACTCGCAACGCATTTGTGCTCCTGCCTCTTGCCGAACTCCTTCCTAAGACACGCCACAAACCAACGGGCCTAACCTACGAAGCGTTGTGGGCGAGCTACGACAAAGACAGCCAAAAGCTATGGCCTATCGAGTTTGCTTGGCCCTGAGTCGCTTCCTTAGTCCTAACGAAGACTGCGCCCACCGTCCACTTTAATTGTTTGGCCGGTTAGGTAGGTGGCTTCGCAGGCGACGAAATACACTGTGTCTGCGATGTCCTGCATCTTGCCCAACTTAGCAAGCGGAATCCCCGCAAGCATTGTCTGACGGCCAGCTTCGACGGCGGGATCATTGTCGTCTTCGAGGGAAGGGGGCCATAGAATCGCGCCGGGCGATACGCCGTTGGCGCGCACACGCGGTGCAAGCTCGATGGCGAGTGATTTGGTCATCGCCTTAAGCCCCGCTTTGGCTATGCTGTAAATCGGGTGTTTGGGAAGGGCGCGATCAGCGTGAGTATCGGTCAGATTAACCACCGCCCCAAAGTTAGCCGTAAGTTCGGCGCTTAGCTGCTGGGTCAGAAAATAAGCTCCGCGTAGATTGCTACCCACGAGATCGTCCCACTGCGCTTGAGTCGAATCGCCGTAAGCGGTGGGATAAAACGACGAGGCATTGTTGACGAGCACGTCCAGCCTTTTGTGGTGGGCGAGGACATCACGTCCCAAACGGCTCACAGATGCCTGATCTGTCATTTCGGCAGGCCAACAACTAGCTGAATCGGCGCGGATTGCGTTGAGTTCATCGATCAGGGCCTGTGCAGCGGTAAGCGAACTGCGGTAGCTGATGGCGACGTCGAAGCCTTTGCTATGGAATGTGCGCGCGATGCATGCGCCGATGCGAATTGCGGCGCCGGTGATTAAAACGACCTTAGTTGCCATGGTAACTCTCTGGACGAATATGCAGGAGACGTTCTTCGACGGCGGCGAGTCTTAGCTCGCGCACGAAGGCGCCGATGTCGGTGGGTCTAAATTCTTTGATGGCTGCGCCCACGTCGATTGCCGTAGCTGCTTCGGCGAGACTTTGCAGAAACGCGCGCTGGGGATACTCGCGGTTTTCGAATCCGGTACGACCACGGGCATCGGCTTCGCAGGCGAGCAAAAATTTATTCAAGCGCTCGGGGCGTCGAAACACATCGATCGCCTCGAGCAAGGTCAGCGCTTTGTCTGCATCCACGAGCGCAAGCCTGTGCAGTTTTGTGTGGTGTTCGCACACAAGCGCTGCGAGTTTTGCGAAATCATTAGGGACTTTTAGGCGTGCCGCAAGGGTATTTAGTAGGGGTAAACCAAGTGTTTCATGGCCTTTATGACTCGGCCAAAGGGCCTTGTTTGTCGCGCCCTTGCCGACGTCATGCACGAGGGTTGCATAGAGTATCTGCGGATCGTCGCTGAGCAGACGCGCCTGCTGCAGGCACATCAATGTGTGGATGCCGGTGTCAATCTCGGGGTGAAACTTGGCCGGCTGTGGCACGCCAAATAATGCGTCGACTTCGGGCAAGACAACGCCGAGCGCCTCGCAGTCGCGCAGTACGGTGACAAATGCCTCGGGGCTTTTACTCGCTAGCGCCTTGGCGAGTTCTTGCCATACGCGTTCGCTGACGAGGCTGGCAAGTTCTCCACTGTGGACAATGTTGCGCATAATTTCATTGGTTTCGGGGGCAACGCGAAAGCCGAGCGAATGGAATCGTGCGGCGAAGCGGGCAACGCGCAAAACACGCAGCGGGTCTTCTTCGAAAGCAGGCGAGACATGGCGCAAGATTCGCGCTGAAAGGTCGCCACGACCATTATAGGGGTCGATGAGTTCGCCCTCTTCGGACTCGGCGATGGCGTTAATAGTAAGGTCGCGGCGCGCAAGGTCTTGTTCGAGAGTGACAGTTTCGTTGGCGTCAAAAACGAAGCCGGTGTGACCCGGCGCAGTTTTGCGTTCGGTACGGGCGAGTGCGTATTCTTCTTTAGTTTCAGGGTGCAAAAACACCGGGAAATCGTTACCGACTTGAGCGTAGCCTAAATCGAGTATGTCTTGTTGGCGCGCGCCGACAATAACCCAGTCGCGATCCTTGATCGGGAGGCCGAGGAGTTTGTCGCGGACTGCGCCACCCACTAAATAAATTTTCATCGCTGGAGGTTACGTTTTCGAGTAAGCGAAGCGCTTGCCGTCTTCAAGGCGTAGCGCGGTCAGTTTTTGCCCCCACACAAAGCCTGTGTCCAGAGCATGGACGCGAGGCTTACCGGTGTGTCCTTCGAGCGCGGCCCAGTGGCCAAAGAGTATTTGCGCTCGCTCGCTTATGTTCTCATACATAAACCAAGGCTTGTAGCCGTGTGGCGTCATCGCAAGCCCCTCTTTGGCTTTGAGCTGCATGTTGCCAATAGCGTCGCAGTAGCGCACGCGTGTGAGGTAATTGGTAATCACGCGCAGTCTATCGAGTCCTTCGAGGCCGTCGTGCCAACGTCGCGGTGTATCGCCATACATGTGCGTTAGATAGGCGCGATAGTCGTCACCCTGCAATGCGATCTCAACCTCTGCGCTCAATTCTAATGTCTGCTCTAGCGACCACTGCGGCGCGACGCCTGCGTGGAGCATCACAAAATCCTGGAGTCCTGCGTCGGTATCAATGCAGTCAAAATAGACAAGGGGCTGTGTTCTAAGCCAATCGGCGAGCTCTTGCGCGTCGGGTGACTTGAGCAATTTTTGCAATGTGTGTTTGCCGCGGCGTGGCGCGCAGGCTTCTTGTTTAGCGATAAAATGCAGGTCGTGATTGCCAAGGACGATGCGGCAGCTGGGCCCGAGATCGCGTAAAAATCGTAATGTGTCAAGCGAGCGAGGACCGCGATTGACCAGATCACCGACACACCATAGCTGATCGGCGCCTGCCTTAAACTCGACATGTTTGAGGAGTTTGCGCAGCCCTTTGTAACAGCCCTGAATGTCGCCTACAACGTATGTGCTCATAGTTTAATACTAGCGGTAGAGGCGGCGGGGACTTTAACAAACGCGTGAGATTACTCGGTAAAATACGCGTCTTTTGAATTCGACACTAAACCGACAGTTGTTAGTGAACGGAATCTGGCAGACAAAGCAGGAACGGAGGAATATCGGCTAAGAATCGCTCGCCGCCCTTGGTTACCATTTCGTAGTCGCCGCGCATGGTGCCAAAAGGCGTCGGCAACATCGCGCCGCTGGTGTAATGGAACGACTGCCCGGGAGAAATATGCGGCTTTTGCCCAATCACCCCTTCGCCTGCAACCTCTTGCACTTCGTCGTTATCGTCGACAATAAGCCAGCGTCGCGCGACAAGCTGTACATCTTGCTCGCCGTTATTAGTGATATGCACGGTATAGGCAAACGCATACTGGGCGGAATCAGGACTCGACTGCGCCGCGAGATATTGGGTTATCACTTTGATATCGATAGAGCTGCGAAGAGCCGCGGTGGCATCACGCGTTTGGGGTAAATCGGTTATGCGATCATCAGTCATGCGGCGTTGTCCGTTATAGCGTCGCTAATCAATACGTAGTCCGCAAGACTTAGGTTCTCTGGGCGCTGAGTCACATCGATTGGCAGCGTTGCGAAAATCTCGTCGCTTACGAGAGTCTTAAGACTGTTGCGCAGGGTTTTACGACGCTGATTAAACGCAGTGCGAATAACATTTTGCAGCGAATTAACATCGCGTGCGGCAATGGGCAGGGTGCGGTGCGGACGCAGGCGCACGATAGCGGAGCTCACTTTTGGCTGCGGTGTAAACGCAGTCGAAGGCACGTTAAACAGATGCTCTATTTCGCAAAAGTATTGCAGCATGAGGCCAAGGCGACCGTAATTCTTGTCGCCGACACCGGCAGCCATTCGCTGCACAACCTCGAGCTGCAGCATAAACACCATATCGTCTATTGATTGGTTAAAGCGCAGAAGATGGAACAACACCGGCGTCGAAATATTGTAGGGCAGATTGCCAATCACGCGCAGCGAATGTGGCGCAGGCTCGAGGCTGTTTAACTGAAACTTGAGTATGTCTTGTTTATGAATAACGACGTGCGAGTCGCCCTCATGACGCGCAATAAGAAAGTCGGCAAGGTCGCGGTCAAGTTCGATACAGTCGAGGCGCGTGCCTGCCGCTGCTAGGTGCTCGGTGAGGGCGCCTTGACCCGGACCGATCTCGAGGAGATGGTCGCCTGCCTTTGGCGCAACCGCATCGATGATGCGCTGGATGATCGCTTGATCGTGCAAGAAATTTTGACCGAAGCGTTTTCGCGGCATGTGATTGAGGCCGTTATTAAGCTTGCGTGCCGAAGGATTAGTCATAAGCTGGGTATCTTTCTCTGTCTTGAATCTGTGGTGTCACACACGCCGCGCCTGCCAATGGGCAGCCATACTGCGCGCTGTTTCGATCGCGTAGGCTAGGCTGCCACTGCTCGCCGTGCCCTTGCCTGCGAGGTCTAGCGCGGTACCATGGTCTACAGACGTGCGCACGATGGGCAGCCCTAAGGTGACATTCACAGCAGCGCCGAAGCCCTTAAATTTAAGCACTGGCAGACCCTGATCATGAAACATCGACAGCACCGCATCGGCGTCGTCGAGATGCCGTGGCGTAAACAATGTGTCGGCGGGCAGCGGGCCAATGAGGTCAATACCGCGCGCTCTTAGCCTATTGAGCACCGGTTCGATAGTCTCGATTTCTTCGCGCCCTAGATGGCCTCCTTCGCCTGCATGCGGATTGAGTCCGCAGACGACGATGCGCGGATTCGCGATACCAAATTTTGCAGTGAGATCGGCGTCGAGAATGTCGATTATCTGCGTGAGGGACTCCTGCGTGATTGCTGCAGGCACCTCGGCGAGCGGAAGATGAGTAGTCGCCAAGGCCACGCGAAGACCTTCGGTTGCGAGCATCATAACAGTCAGGTCACAGCCGCAGCGCTCTGCTAGAAATTCGGTATGGCCGCTAAATGCTATGCCTGAGTCATTGATAACACCTTTGTGCACGGGGCCTGTGACAAAGGCATCGAAGTCGCCGGCAAGGGTTGCATCGGTTGCAATTCGCAGTGTCTCTAAAACGTAAGCAGCGTTACGACGGTCGAGTTCTCCCGCGTGTACAGGGACGATTAACGACACGGGTAAAATGCTCAAAGTGCCGGGTTGGGTAGGGCGCTCAGGCGTCGATGCGTCGAAAGGGAAGAGCGTTAGGCTTAAACCAAGATCGGCTGCGCGGTCGCGAAGGAGTTGTGGATCGGCGACAACAACCAGCTCTGTGTCAGCAGGCGGCTGCTGACAGAGCTGAATGCAAAGATCGGGGCCAATGCCCGCGGGCTCCCCCGGGGTGAGCGCGATTCGTTGAGTCACTTAGGCGCTCCAAACTAGTCGATTAACTCGACGAAGGCGTCTTCGCGAATTTCGATAAGCCAGTTCTCGAGTTCGAGCTCGAACTTTCGATTGCGCAGCGCGTTAGCCGCTTGATTGCGCGTGAACTCGCGGCTGAGGTCTTGCAAACGGCGACCTTCGACACGGGCAACGTGCCAGCCTACCTGAGAGCGAAAAGGCTCGCTTACGCCATCGATTTCGAGTGCATCAACTACCTGTTCCATCTCGGGCGGCATGCCGCCTTCGTTTACCCAGTCGAGGTCACCGCCGCCCACGACCGACGACGCGTCGTCGGAATTTTGGCGCGCAATTGTTGCAAAGTCTTCGCCGTCGAGGATGCGCTGGTGAATTTTGCGGGCTTCGGCTTCTGTCTGCTCCTCGTTTCGGATTTCGTTTGGCGACAGCATGATATGGCGCACGCGAGTCTGATTTACAAACTGCTCAGTACCTCCCTGCATGTCAACGAGCTGGATTATATGCAGGCCATTGCCTGCCTCGATAGGCCCCTCGACTTGGCCTATTTCCATGTCGACCACGATGTCGGCGAAAAGGCTCGGCAGCTGTTTGGCTTTGCGCCAGCCCAATTCGGCGCCGCCGATTTCGATCGCGGTATTCTGCCGTGCTGCGGCGCGTGCCGCAGCAAGCGGGAAATCATCGTCGATGCGGGAGATTAAATCAGCCGCAAGGCGCTGCTTCTCTGCTTTGATTTCAGGGGTATCGGCAGCGCTGAACGGGATAAGCAGATCGTCGACAAAGTAGTCGGCTGCCATCAGTTCGCGCCCCATTTCGGAGTTAAGGAAATTGTCGATTTCTTGCTCTGTAATTTTGATGCGGCGATTAACCATCCCGCGCTGCAATTCTTGCATGGTCATCTGCTTGCGTACTTGCTCGCGAGTTTGCAGATAGACGCCGTTTTCTTCGAGCGCATCGACATACTGATCGAAGGTGAGGTTATTGTTGCTTGCCATATTGCCGAGCACGCGATTGATCGTGTCATCGTCGTAGCGGATGCTGACGCGGTTAGCGAGTTGCATCTGAATATTCTCAACGATGAGCGCCTCCATTATGTCGGATTCGAACTGCTCTAGGTCGTCTGGCAGCGGCTGGCCATTGCGCTGCGCTGCCGCCGTAATTTCGACAATGCGCTCATCGAGTTCACTTTTTAGCACTACGTCGTCGTCGACAATGGCGATAATTTTGTCGAGCAGCACACGCTGCGCACTCGCGAAAGGTGCAGCGAGAAGCAGGAGGAGAAGCGCGCCAATAACGAAGAGGACGCGGCGATTCACATTGTTATCATTCATAGGGTAACCATTTGTAAAGTAGTCTCGCAGGCTTTCTGATCTCGTAGGCAGCCTAGTGTATCGTATTGGCGGTTGCTACGCGGCCGCAATTTAGCGCTCAGCGTCGTAGCCTTGAATCCCTTCGGTGAGAAGGCTGTCTAGGCCGCCGCCTGTGAGGTTGCCTAAGCCTACTAAGGTGAACTGAACGAAAACGCCGCGGTTGGGCTCAAAATTGCGCACAAACAGCTCGTTTTCGTTAATCCATTCGCGGGCAACTAGGCGAATTTTCGCACAGCAGTTGCTGTATTCGACCCCGGCAAAGCTCTCTAGGTTCCGCGCATTGCTGTGATCGTAGTTCCAGCGCGCCAGTATCTTCCAATTTGTCGCGAGAGGCCAGACTGCCGAAAAATCGGTCTGCCGTATATGCGGATCGATTGCGCCATCTATCGCTGGCGGCAACATGAGATTCGGCGAGCTGACGAGGTTGCGCTCGCGGTAGGCAAGGTTAACTAAGTGCGACGCGTCGCGGCGGTAGCGAACCTGCGCGCGTCCTTCGATCACCTGCTCTGTCTCCTCGTCCCACTGCACATCGGTAATGAAGCGCCAGCGGTCGTTTGGTGCGTAAAAGGCCTCGGCGGCGATGGCTGAGCCGTCGGCAGTGGTTGAGTAACGTGGCGCCCAGTTTTGGAGAGGATTGGCGAGGTCAACGAGGCGATCTTCAAAGTAGGTTATCTGACCCAGGCTTGCGCGGGCGCGCTCGCGGCCTGTGTTGTCGAGCAGTCTTGTGGTAATCGCTGCACTTACTTGTCGGGCGTTGCTTACCCTATCGCCGCCGGCGAAGCGCTCGTCGCGAAACAGTTGGGCGAAACTAAAATTGAGTTCGGACGAGTCGAAGAGCGGGATGTCGCCTTGCTCAGCAAAGCCACTGTCGAGAGCGAAAATGCGTGGCTCTAGTGTCTGTGTCCAACCCTTTCGCGTGGCGCGTTCGAAAATAAGGCCGGTGTCGAGGCTATTCACCGACACGCCGAAGTCGGGTGCCTCGGCCGTGCCAAGCGCCTGTTTGTCGAGGCTGTAGCTACGCTGCAGATATTTGCTTTTGGCGCGAACAAACCAGCCCGGGCGCTCGATGCTCCAGCTTACCTCTGGTTCGAGATTCACTCGGGTGCCGGTAACAAGGGCTCCGGCATCGATTTTGGCTTGGCTTAGCAATCCTTCTTCGAGGGTGCGATCGAAGGCTGTTGCCTCGCCTGCAAAGGCTGCTCGGAAACCGGCGCCAAGGGGGATCTGTGAAGCCAGTGTGAACTGAGGTAAGCGATCGAAGGGCTTGTTAATGTCGAGCGCTGCGGCAAACGGATCGATAATCTGCAGGCGTTGGGCATTAATCCCCGCGCGCAGATAGTCGTTTCTGAAATCTATGCGAGCCTGGCGATTGAGGTGTGTTTGGCTAGAAAGATTGAGGCCGCCGTTACCAAAATCGAAGAAATAGTCATTGTCGCTCACCGCATTATAGTCGACATAAGTTGAGAATCCGCGACCAAAACGTCCCTGATGCTCGAAGCCAACAAACCATCGATCTTCTTGCGAGGGTGACTCCGAACCGAGGGTGTCGGCGGTGGCGGGGTCGAAGAATTTATCGCCGGCCAAATGCGAGACGTTGAGAGTATTCATCGACGTTTCGGCGAGATAACGGAACTCAGCTCCAAGCATTACGCCACGATCGCTCAGCAGGCGCGGGCTTAATGTCGCATCCATCTGTGGCGCGAGATTAAGGTAGTAAGGCACCTCGATATCTACTCCGCCGGTACGGCTAGAGCCAATACTGGGCGGCAATAGTCCGCTGAGGCGTTGATCGCCGATGGGGAACTGCACCGTGCCAGGGTAATAAAAAACCGGAATATCGCGAATGCGCAGGCTCATCGCCTTCGCACGACCGCGGCCGATTGCTTGATCGAGTTCGAAGGCGTTCGCACGCAGCACCCAAAACTCATTGCCTGGCTCGCAGCGGCTAAATTCGCCGTTGTCGAGCATGATGAGGCCGGTGGCTGAGTCGTAGTCGATTGTCTGCGCAGCGCCATGAATGCCGCTGGCATGCAGCACATAGTGTGCGGCGTCGACGGTATTGCGCCCGCTGTTCGAATCGATGAACGCTTCGCTGCCGCGGAGCAGCACGCCGGGTTCGCGGAAGGCGATATCGCCGCTCATGCTTACCGTGTTGGCGTCGCGATCGAGCGTGGTTTGCGCGGAGGTCTCGGTGCCCAAATTAGTAATCGTGCGCGGGCCCTGAAGCACAGTGACTTCGCCTCGCAGGTCGATACTGCTTGCTGTGCGCTGGCTTAGACCGTCACTCGAGAGGAACTGCGTTTGAGGGCTTGCGCCAGTGTCGCTGTCCACACTGGAGGCAGCGCCGAGCGCGGTCTCAGTCTGGGGGTCGACAAAACCACCGCAGCAGTCGTTGGGGAGCGCGATGCGCTGTGCAGGAGTCATCGCCTCGCGGGCGATCCAATCGAGGCGAGCAGGGCTGTCGTTGCTGAGTGTTTTTGCAGGGGTCGAGATTGCGGCCGAACCCGCGCTGTCTTCTCTATTTACGCGCGGGTCGGCGCGGGTAAAGCCGGCACCTGTTGCGCAGACCCAGCCGTCGCCTGATTCGTTAACGATGCAGCTTACGCGCGGTGCATTGCTTGATTGTGCCGAGACGGGTGAGGCATCAAAAACAGCCAAGACGCAGCAAAGAATTGCCAGCGTTGACCCAGCCGAAGTTGCCGTCTTGTTCACGCCCTTAGCCGCTGTCTTGCGTCTGAGGCGCGCAGTCATACGCGAGGCTGACGTAGGGCGCGTCGATTTTTCGGCTATCCATGGCATGGCTTGTTCTCGCCTTGATAAACAGGCTCTTGCTACACAGTAAACGCACGGCATCGGCAAAAGTTATCGATGCGGAGAGTTAATCGCTGCGGAATCGTAAACATATCGCCACGATTACCGACAAACTTGTCCGGAAGGCCCGCTATTGAGGGTGCTCATGATAAGGGATGCGCGGGTCCATTCCTAGCGCCGAGGCGCCTAGTCTGGGCGCAGTGGTCCCCAATCCTATAGAAGACAGTTCGCGAGAGGCTAAGTCGAGATGAGCGATACGCGAGAGCGTGAGTTGTTAGCGTGGGCAACCAACGAGGTTGCACAGCAGTGGCCTAGCGCCTGTCCGGCCCAGCGCCTGGAGGTTGTGAGCGTGGACGCGAGCTTTCGCCGCTACTTTCGCCTGCTAATTACCCCTGCGAAGGCGCTGATTGCAGTCGATTCGCCGCCAGCGACAGAAGACAACGCGGCGTTTGTTCGTCTTGCCGCCATGCTGATTGATGCTGGCGTTCGCGCGCCATCAGTGCTGGCCGTGGACTATGAGCAGGGCTTCATGCTTCTCGAAGACTTTGGCGACAAAATGCTCCTCCCCGCGCTGCTTGCCGCAGGTGAGGCAGGTGCCCTCACTTTGTACTCCCCCGCATTCGATGCCTTGCTTGCTTTGCAAGAGGGGATGGATTCCTATGCGCTGCCTAATTTCGACAAGCCTAAGCTGCTTGCCGAGATGGGGCTTTTTACTGAGTGGTATTGCGGCGGTCTGCTCAACCTCGAGTTAGACGCGAGGGAGCGCGAGGTTTTAGGCAGTGCCTTCGACTTTTTAGCCGACGCGGCGCTGGCCCAGCCGCAGTGCGCGGTTCACCGAGACTACCATTCGCGGAATCTCATGTTGCTCGACGACGGCGAGCTTGGTGTGATCGATTTTCAGGACGC
>Ga0209532_1000761_pt1 | contig 27114 bp, 23 predicted proteins | sample COG_02_FD_184746 | JGI IMG/M metagenome (GOLD analysis project Ga0209532, IMG submission 184746) | Pelagic Microbial community sample from North Sea - COGITO 998_met_02 (SPAdes) (version 2) | ecosystem: Environmental > Aquatic > Marine > Neritic zone/Coastal water | place: Helgoland, sampling... | reverse complement strand
ATTTAATTCATAAAGCATCTAAAATTCCTTTTGAGCGAGATGGAAAAACGTTTACCATTGTGGCAAGTAGATCTCATATGTCGCCAGAGACAGAGGCCTATGTGCAAGAGATGCGTGATATTCATGGCGAAGTTAATTTAATTTCTAAGGGCAGTTCTTTAAAACTCTGTATGGTGGCAGAAGGCGAAGCAGATTGTTATCCCCGTTTTGCACCTACTATGGAGTGGGATACGGCAGCAGGACATGCTGTTTGTGAGCATGCAGGTTTTGAAGTTATAGATTGGGTTACAAAAAAGAATATGCTTTATAATAGAAAAGAATTATTAAATAATTGGTTTTTAGTTAAATAATTATGAAAAAGATATTAATTGTATTTGGAACACGACCGGAAGCTATCAAAATGGCTCCTTTAGTGAAAGAGTTTCAAAAACATCCAGAAGTTTTTGAAACAAAAGTTTGTGTTACAGCGCAGCATAGAGAAATGCTTGATCAAGTCTTAGATTTTTTTAATATTAAGCCAGACTTTGACCTTGATTTAATGAAACCAGGGCAAAATTTATATGGCTTAACCGCAGATATTATTACGAATATGCAACCGGTGTTAGAAAATTTTAAACCCGAATATGTTTTTGTACATGGAGATACCACCACCACTATGGCGGGTAGTATAGCCTCTTTTTACAGTGGAGCCAAAGTATGTCATGTAGAGGCAGGTTTGCGTACCCATAATAAATGGGCACCTTTCCCAGAAGAAATTAATCGTCAAATTGCAGGGTGTGTATGCGATTACCACTTTACACCAACAACTACTTCTCAACAAAATTTATTACGAGAAAATATTAATCCAAAAACAGTTTTGGTAACCGGAAATACGGTTATTGATGCTTTGCTGGTAAGTGTTAAAAAAGTAAACGAACAACCTAGTGCTTATATTCAGCAATTATCTAAAACGATAGCTGACAAAGAAATAATATTAGTAACCGGTCACCGAAGAGAGAACCACGGTGAAGGCTTTATTCGTATATGCGAAGCTTTAAAAGAAATTGCTTCAGATAATACTGATCGATTAATTGTTTATCCAGTGCATCTAAACCCTAAAGTACAAGAGCCGGTAAAACGTATCTTAACCAATGTTGATAATGTAATGCTTATTGATCCAATGGCGTATCAAGATTTTATTTGGCTTATGAACAGGGCAAAAATAATTATTACAGATAGTGGTGGTGTACAAGAAGAAGCACCAAGTTTAGGAAAACCCGTACTTGTTATGCGAGACACAACAGAGCGACCAGAAGCGGTAGATGCAGGAACTGTTATTTTGGTGGGCACAGATAAAGACCTTATTGTAAGTGAAGCTTTAGATTTGTTAAATAATGAAGTTCGCTTTGTTATGATGAGTAAATTACACAATCCCTATGGAGATGGAAAAGCTTGTGAGCGCATTGTTGAGTTTATAGCTCAGCAAGAAGGAAGAACAGTATTAACAGAAACTAAAAAAACTAAAATAAACTAAAAAAATGAACCAGCCAGAAGTAGTTATGATAGGCCTTGGATATATAGGCTTACCAACCGCAGCACTTATAGCCTCAAATAATGTTACAGTACATGGTGTAGATATTAACCAAAAGGTGGTTGATACCATAAACAGAGGAGAAATTCACATTGTTGAACCTGAGTTAGATACTGCTGTAGCGTCAGCTGTAAAGGATGGTTTTTTAAAAGCAGGTTTATCAGCTGTAAAAGCTAATAATTATATTATTGTAGTACCAACACCATTCAAAGGAAAGAACGAGCCAGATATATCATTTGTTGAAGCCGCTACAAGAGGGATATTACCGCTTTTAAAGGCAGGAGATTTATACATTCTAGAATCTACTTCACCTGTAGGTACAACTGAAAGGATGATGGATTTAATTTACAGTGAACGCCCAGAACTTTCAGGTAAGCTACATATAGCTTATTGTCCAGAGCGTGTTTTACCAGGAAATGTTATGTACGAACTAGTGCATAACGATCGTGTTATAGGTGGTGTAGATGAGGCTTCCACAGAGAAAGCTTATGCATTTTATAGAAACTACGTCAAAGGTGATTTACATCCTACTAATGCCAGAACAGCAGAGATGTGTAAATTGGTAGAGAATTCCTCTAGAGATGTTCAAATAGCTTTTGCCAATGAGCTTTCTTTAATTTGTGACAAGGCAGATATCAATGTTTGGGAATTGATTAATTTAGCAAACAAACATCCAAGAGTAAACATTTTACAACCGGGTTGTGGAGTTGGAGGGCACTGCATTGCGGTAGATCCTTACTTTATTGTATCAGATTACCCAATGGAATCAAAGATTATAGGAACTGCGAGAGAGATAAACAATTACAAATCTTTTTGGTGCGCAGAGAAGATTCAAAATGCTAAATTAAAATTTGAGTTAGAGCACGGAAGAAAACCAAAGACTGCTATCATGGGCTTGGCGTTTAAACCAAATATTGATGATTTACGAGAATCACCTGCTAAGTATATAGCCCAAAAGGTATTACAAAACTCTAATAATGAAACTCATTTTATTGTAGAGCCTAACATTAAAAATCACAATGTATTTAAGCTAACCGATTATAAAGTAGCTGCGTCTGAGGCAGATATTATTGCATTTTTAGTTGCACATGATGAGTTTAAAACTCTAGAGATAAAATCAAATAAAGTGATTCTTAATTTCTGTGGAAATATTAAATTATAATTTATTGTAAAATGGATATTATAGCTGAAATAGGTCAAGCTCATGACGGTAGTCTAGGAATTGCTCACTCATATATTGATGCAGTTGCTAAAGCAGGTGTTAATGCTATTAAATTTCAAACACATATAGCTGAAGCAGAAAGTTCGATTCATGAGGAATTTAGAGTTAATTTTAGTTATGAGGATAAAACTCGTTTTGATTATTGGAAACGAATGCAATTTACAGAAGAGCAATGGATTCAATTAAAGAAACATTGTGATGAAGTGGGCTTGGAATTTATTTCATCACCATTCAGTAATAAAGCAGTTGAATTACTAGAGCGACTTGGAGTAAAACGCTATAAAATTGGTTCCGGAGAAGTTAGTAATTTATTGATGATTGATAAAATTTCTAAAACAAAAAAACCAATTATGATTTCTTCAGGAATGAGTTCTTATAAGGAACTTGATAAGACTATTAGTTATATTAAGGCTAAAGTTGATGATATTTCTTTATTTCAGTGTACAACTTCTTACCCAACTAAAGCGGGTGATTGGGGTGTAAGTTTGATTCCAGAATTAAGTACAAGGTATAATTTACCAATAGGTTTTTCAGACCACAGTGGTGATATTTACGCTTGTATGGCGGCAACTACTTTAGGAGCTAAATTACTGGAGTTTCATGTGGTTTTTGATAAGAAAATGTTTGGACCAGATTCTAAGTCATCGTTAGATATCAGTCAAATAGAAAAATTGGTAACAGGAGTAAATCAAATTGAAACTGAACTAATGTCATATAATGATCTTAAAGCTAATAATTCAAAGTTTAATAATCTTAAGTCTATTTTTGAAAAGTCTTTAGCCATTAATAAAGATTTAACCAAAGGAAGTATAATTTCTTTCGAAGATTTAGAGGCAAAAAAACCATCTAATATGGGTATTAAAGCTTCCGAATTTCAAAAAGTTTTAGGGAAAAAAATATCTTTTGATTTAAAACAATGGGAGTTTTTAAAATGGGAACATTTAATTTAATATAATGAAAAGAAAAATTTGTGTAGTTGTTACTGCTAGACCATCATATAGTAGGGTGAAATCTGTCTTGAGGGCAATTAAATCACATCCTGACATTAAACTTCAACTAGTAGTTGCAGGTTCAGCTTTGATAAATCGTTATGGAAATGCGATTAAAGTAATCGAAGATGATGGATTTAAAGTTGATGCTAAAGTATATAATGTTCTTGAGGTAAATAATCAAACTGCTATGGCAAAAACTACAAGTATTGCTATTATGGAGTTGTCAAATGTATTTTATAATCTAAATCCAGATGCAGTTTTAACTATAGCAGATCGCTATGAAACTCTTGGAACATCTATTGCAGCATCATATCAAAATATTCCTTTAATCCACCTACAAGGCGGTGAAATTACTGGTAATATAGATGAAAAAGTTAGGCACGCCAATACTAAATTAGCAGATATCCATCTAGTAAGCTCTGAGAATGCAAAAGATAGAGTAATCAAGATGGGAGAAGATCCCGAATTCGTATTCAATACAGGTTGTCCATCTTTAGATTTAGCTAAAGAAATTATTGAAAAACCACAATTAGATTTTGACCCAATTGAAAAATATGGTGGTGTAGGGTCTCAAGTTGATATATCTGCTGGATATATAATTGTTATGCAACATTCAGAAACAAATGAATCACATAACGCTAGAAAACATATCGAGGAAACACTCAAAGCAATTAGAGATTTAAAAATACCAACATTATGGTTTTGGCCTAATGTAGATGCTGGTTCAGATGGTACATCCTCAGGAATAAGGCATTACAGGGAAAACTATGAATTTAAACACGTTCATTTTTTTAAAAACATGATTCCTTCTGATTTTCTTAAGTTATTATATAATAGTAAATGTATTGTAGGTAATTCAAGTGTAGGAATTAGAGAATGTGCATATCTAGGGGTTAAGGCTGTCAATATTGGTAAGCGTCAAGAGGGAAGAGACAGAGGTAATAATGTTATTGATGTTGGTTATGATGAGTTTGAAATTAAGAATGCTATTAAGTCGCAGATAAACTCTAAAAAATTAAAAAAAGATTTTATATATGGTGACGGTAATTCTGGTACACGTATAGCTCAAGTTTTAGCTAATACAACATTGAAATATTCTAAAATTTTACAATACAAATAATATGAAAGTTTTAGGTTTAATACCTGCCAGGGGTGGTTCAAAAGGAGTGCCAAGAAAAAATATAAGAGAAATCAATGGTAAACCTCTTATAGAGTATTCTATTAATGTAGCTAAGAAATCTAAATTTATATCTGAAATAATTGTTTCTTCGGATTGTAGAGATATTCTTGATTTTGCAAAATCTAAAAGCTGTATTACCCACAGTAGATCTAAAATTAATTCATCGGATTCCGCTAAGATTGGTGATGTAATTAATGAAGTTTTAGATTGTTTTAATTTAAATTTTGATTTAATACTTCTATTGCAACCAACTGCTCCAATAAGAGAAGTAGATGATTTAGATAATATTATAAAAAAATTTATTTCAAACAGTAATTTGAATACAGTTGTTTCTGTTGTTGAGTTAGAGGATATTCATCCTGCAAGGATGTATGAAATTGAAGAAGCTAGTAATACACTCAAATCGTTAAACCCAGAACTTCAATATGAATTAAGACAAAATCTGCCAAAAGTTTATTTGAGAAATGGAAGTATTTATGCTTTTAAAGTTGATTATTTTCTAGCAAATAATAAACTTTATGATGACAATACTCAACCATATATTATGGATGAATCAAAGTGGGCAAATATTGATACTGAAAGAGATTTTGATATTACAGAATTTATGTTAAAAAAATTTTACAAAAAATATCAATGATTTATCATACAATAATTTCAGGAATAGATAAGCTCTCAGATAAAAATGAAGCATTACTTTCTCAATTAAGTTCCTTTGAATATAAATATATCTCTAAATCTGAAATAAAAAATAATCTAAATAATTGTGATATTTTTTGGTTTCGACTTAATCATAAACTGGATAGAGAAGTACTTAGGAAAGTAAGATGTAAAGTAATTATTTGTGCAGCAACTGGTTTAGACCATATTGATGAAATTGCATGTAATGATTATAATATTAAAGTTATAAGTTTAAGAGGTGATTTTGAGTTTTTGAGTAATATAAGAGCAACAGCTGAACATACAATGGCTTTAACTTTTTCCTTACTCAGAAAATTAAAATATTCATATTCACATGTTGAGTCAGGGAACTGGGATAGAACACTTTTCAAAGGTAACGAAATATATAAAAAAAATGTTGGTATTCTTGGTTTTGGAAGATTAGGTAAGTTAACAGCTGAATACTTTAGTGCTTTTGGAGCAAATGTAAGTTTTTTTGATATTAGAGAAATTAATGAAACAAAATACATTAGAAAAACTAGTATTGAATCTTTAATTACAAATATTGATATTTTATCAATACATATACCTTACAATCCAAAAACCAAGAATTTACTTAATTACAATAATTTAAAAAAAATAAAATGTAATTCAATAATTATTAATACTTCAAGAGGAGGCATAATAAATGAAAATGATTTATGTAAACTTATTAAAAATGGAATAATTAATGGTTATGCAGCAGATGTAATTTATCGTGAGCCAGAAATTAATGATTCCCCTATCTATAAATTATCAAAAAATAATCAAAACATAATAATTACCCCTCACATTGGTGGCAATACATTTGAGTCAATCGAACTAACTGAAAATCATGTTCTATTAAAATTATTAAAATTATTAAGTTAAAAAAACAAATTAAAAAATCTTATAATGGAAAATAGAAAAGTAAGTTTTTATTGTGAAAACGCATTTTCATTAATTTATGCATTGCCTATAATTAAAGATTATTTAGATAAAAATTATAAAGTTGATGCGTTTGTTGAACAGAAGCTTTTTGATTTTTTAGGAGATAGTCAAGAAATGTCCAACATTAATTTTATAATAATAGATAAATTCAAAAACGGTTTTCTAACTAAACTTACAGAAATTTTTAAACTTTTTTTAATTAATGATGATTTTTCGCCACTTTATTTTCAAAGAAAAAAAATAAAATTTGGAGATAATAGATTATATTTTTTGTCAAAAAAAATAAACATCATTAAAATACGAAATAACAGAGTAAATAGTTTTTACAGGATAATCTTTAGTAAATTTTATAAGATAAATCTATTTAAAAAATTACCAGTTAATTCAAATAAAATCTATGTTTTAACAAAAGTTTTTCACCCCTATCTTTTAGCACCTTATCACAAAATCACCCATTTAATAACTGAAAGTTGGGATCACCCTGCTAAAGAGCCATTTTTAATAGACCCAATAGTATCTGAGTCTTGGAATATTTCATTGAGTAATGAATTAAAAAAATATCAAGGCTATAAAAATATAACTAAAAGTCGATGCTTAAAGTTTAATTATATTAAAGAATTAAATAATACACATTTTGATATTGAATTAAATGAAAATGAGGAGGCAGACTTAAAATATCTTGAAAATATTGATTATGCTATATATCCAATGTTCACATCATCAAAATATTTTGCTTTTGATGAAGAGGTTGTTTTTGTTAGTGATTTAGCAAAAAAGATGTCTAATGATAATATTAAGTTATATATCAGACCATACCCCTTGGCTCCAATAGAGGATGTCCAGAAGTTAAAGAAAATTTTTAATGTAATTGTTGGATGTGGTAATTTATTGGAAAATGGATTTGAAGTTTTTGATAAAAGTCATATACTCCATAAATACCTACTAATTAAAAAAGCAAAATATGTCATTAATTTGGGTACTACTTTTGTTTTTGATGCTGCAATTGTAAATTCAAATTGTAAAATAATTCAGCTAAAAATAGATAGTGATAGTTATGGTAATTTGGGAAGTTATGCTAGTGGGGTCCACATGAAAAATTATTTACATAATGGGTTGGAAACGAACTTCGATAAATTTGCTTTAAAAGATGCTAACTTTCATTACAAGAAATACCTTATTCATTGGTTAAATGATATATATGAATGTATTAGTTAGACTATTTTCTCTAAAATTTTTAACTGCTGTTTTTGGAGTTGGGTTTTCAATTTTGCAGGTTAGATACTTTGGCTCATCTAGAACAATAGAAATTTACTTTGCAGCTCAAACACTTGTTTATTTAATTTCATCTCTTTCGCAGTCTGGTCAATTATCTGAAGTTTTTCTCCCAATTTTCAAAGAATTAAATTTAATAAATAAAGATTATGGGTTTAAAGCATTATCAATTGTTTTAAATAGACTAATTATTCCATTATCATTAATTATTATTCTACTATTTTTTTTAGCTCCATTAATAATTCAAATCTTAATACCCGGATATGAATCAAACGAAAAAGAACAGGCTGTTATGATGTTTAGAATTCTGTCACCTTTTATAATTTTACAAACTTTAAAGTCTTTTTTCACAACTACTCTTAATGCTGAAAAAAAATTTGGAAGAGCTGAATTTCTTGGTTTGATTAGCACCTTAATTAATATTTTTTCCTTGTTGATTTTATATCCAAAATATCAAGTTTGGGCTTTAGTTTTTGGATTATTAATTGGAAAATTAACTGAAATTTTTTTTTACTTCAATGAGTTGAAAAAAATTGGTTATAAATTTGAGTTTATTTTTAATTTTCATTTATTTGATCATAGGAGTTTTTTTAACACACTTTCCAGATCCTTACTGTACGTTTCAACTACTCAAATTTATCTAACTGTTTTAACTGCTTCTATTTCACATTTGCCAGAGGGAGTTTTTGCAGTTTTCAAATATGTCCAAAATATTGAAAAGAAAATAAGAGGTTTAGTAATTCAACCATTTATTACAATATTTTTTACAAAATATTATGAATTAAAAAATAACTTTAATTCTCTTAAAAAAGAAGTTGCTATTAATTATTCAAATCTAATAATAGTAGTTAATGTTTTATTTATTGTTTCTTTATTTTTTAGTAAACAATTTATTGATTTTGTATGGGGTGGTGAAAAATTTTCAAACTATGATGTAAATTTAGCATACAATTTTTTTTTGTTATGTATTTTGGGTATGCTATTTAACTCTGTAGGACTATTGTTTAGAAAAATTGTAATATCCGAAGGTTATGCTAAAAAACTATATACGATCTGGTCTTTTTCGCAATTAATATCCGCATTACTGACTTATTTATTGATTAAACATTTTAATGTTAGTGGTCTATTATTTGTACTGCCAATTAATAATTTCTTACTCTCTAAAGGCTCTTATTATGTTTATAAAAAAACTAATAATTTTATTAGATTTTTAAAAATTACAAATCATGAAATTAAATTATTTATTATAATTATATTTTCAATAGTTAGCTTTTGTTTGACAGATGTGTTTCCAATTGACAACTTAATACTCAGATTATTTATTAATCTTTTAACAGTCATATTATTAATCATTTATCCTGTTAAAATATTTGTTAAAAATAATTTAAATGGATAAAAAAAGAATTGATGTTGCGTGTTTGCCAGTAGCAGGGATAGAGAACCCTTATCAGTATTTAATGATTAAAGGCTTAAATGCATCAAAAAAAATAAATGCATTTAACGGAGTTAATGATAGATTTTTTGGAATTTTAAAAACCTGGTTTAGACATAGACCAGATTATATTCATTTTGATTGGATTAATAGTTATTACATAAGAAGATCCAGTTGGATGACTTATATCTTATTACCAGTTTTTATAATTCAGGTTTTATATTTGAGATTATTTACTAAAACAAAAATTGTTTGGACTTTACATAATTTAATGCCACACAATTCAACTAATCTATTTGTTAATAAATATTTGAGAAGATTTTTTTCTAAACAATGTAATTGGATTAGAGTTTTTTCAGAGTCAACTGTTTATGATGTTTCAAACCTATTAAGGGTATCCAAACACAAAATTATAGTAATTCCAGAAGGAGATTATTGTTCATATTATCCAAACACAGTTTCTAGATCTGAAGCAAGAAGAATTTTTAATTTTAACCAACAAGACAAAGTATTTCTTTATTTAGGATTTATTAAACCATATAAAGGTATTGAAAGGTTAATATCAAATTTCACAAAGCTTAAAGGAGAGAACTTAAAACTTATTATTGCGGGACAAAATAAGAATAAGGGATATGTTAATTCGTTAAAAGAGAAAATTTCATTAAGTGATTCTAATAGAATTATTTTTAAAGATAATTTTATTCCAGATAGTGAATTGCAAAATTATTATAACGCTTGTGATATTGTTGTTTTACCATTTGACAAAATTGATAATTCAGGTTCAGTAATATTAGCAATGGGATTTAAGAAGCCTATTATAGCGCCTTACATGGGTGCTCTAATTAAAAGATTACAATGTCAAGAAAATCTTCTTTACAAAGAAAATTTATATGATAAGCTAAATGAAATAATAGCTCTGTCTAATAAAGAATTAATTGAAATAGGAATTAAAAATTTCAATTTTCTTCATAATTTTGACTGGAAACATTTTTCTACACATTTCTTAAAAAACAACTAAGACCACTCTAAATAGTGGTATTATACTCAATAAACAAATGATAATAAATAAAAGAGTTATACTCTTAACAGGGACTGAACTAAGACATGAGTTTTTCAGGAAATTCATTGCAATTCATGAAGACATAACTGTTTTATCATCTTTTTGTGAATCTAAAAAAGGTAATATTTTAGAATTAGTACAAAAGGATGAACAGCCAAAGGATCTCAGGAAACTTCATTTATCAACAAGAGAAATTATTGAAAAAGATTTTTTTGAAATATTCTGTACTAGTGTTGATGATCAATCCAATCCAATATTTCTTAAAAAAGGAGATATAAACAATGAAGATTATGTATTGAAAATCATTCAATTAAATCCTGATCTTATTATTTCATACGGTTGTTCCATTATTCGTTCTGAATTATTAACCGTATTTGAAGGGCGTTTTATGAACATCCATTTAGGGTTGTCTCCTTACTACAGAGGAAGTGGTACAAATTTCTGGCCATTCGTGAATAAAGAATTACATTTTATAGGAACCACATTTATGTATATTGACAAAGGTGTGGACACAGGTGAAATCATTCATCAAATCCGAGCTAATATTACTTGTAACGATAATATTCATCAAATTGGGAATCGTTTAATCCGAGACTCGATTATTGAATGTGTTAAGATAATTCGATCTTTTAGTAGGTTAGAGCGTATGAATCAGCTAGAGATCGATTCCAATGACGTGAGATATTACAGAAAAAAGGATTTTACGGAAGAATCTTTAGCAAAAGCATTTAAAAATATATCAACTGGAATGATTGTGCAATACTTGAAATACAAAACATATCACGAAAATCAATTTCCAATTATTAATAATCCGAAAGTTTAGAGACTATGAAAGCTATAATGTACCATTATGTTAGACCATTCCATCATGAATATCCAAATTTCAAAAACTTGGATATAGAAGACTTTAGAAAACAATTAGATTATTTTCAAGATGAATATGGATTTGTATCTAAGGAAGAATTTCTTAATTGTTTCAAAAAGGGAAAGCCTGCGGATGGGGTAATACTGACTTTTGATGACGGTTTGTTTTGTCACTATGAATATGTTTATAAAGAATTAAAAAAAAGAGGTCTTTGGGGAATATTTTATATTCCGACACAACCCTATGTAGATTCCAAGATGCTTGATGTTCATAGAACTCATTTGCTATTAGGAAAATATGAATCAAAAACAGTGTTTGAGTTCTTGGATAAACGAATTGACGGCTCACTGCTTGATCAATCCAAACTAAAGGAATTTCGAGTATTGACTTATAAAACTCAAGAAAATGATCAGTACACTTTATTAGTGAAGCGTATTATTAATTATTTTATCTCTTATGAAAATAGAGAAAAAGTAATGAATCACCTAATGGAAGAATTTATACCTAATGAAAAAGAAATTCTAGAAAGTTATTATTTAACCGAAGATCAAATTTTAGAAATGCATGAAAATAACATGATTATTGGATCTCATACAATCAATCATCAAGTCATGTCTCGATTGAATTTTGAAGAACAATCAATTCAAGTAAAAAAATCTTTTGCTTTTCTAGAAAGTATTATTGGAAAGTTTCATCACAAGACATTTTGTTATCCATATGGTGGATTTCATTCGTTCACAGATGATACAGAGAAGATATTATCTGAAGAGAATTGTTTGTATTCTTTTAATGTTGAACAAAGAGATATTGAAAATACTGATCTTCAATCAAGACCACAAGCTTTGCCAAGGTATGATTGTAATCAATTTCCTTTTGGACAAATTAGACGACTGAGACCAAAAAGTACAAGTGGAATTAAAACAATAAATTAAAAACAACAAAATTTCTTTAACAAAAAATATTTAATTTATGGAAAATAAAATTATAATGTTTTCACATATCCCAAAAACTGCTGGTACAAGTCTAAATTTTTTACTAAAAAGATATTTTGGTATGAGAATAATGAATGCAGCTTTTAACAAAAATCAAAAAGATTTATCTTATCAATACAATGATCTTAAAAGTGAAAAATGGTTATATCCTAAATTAGATTTAGTCTCAGGGCACTCAGTTAAACCTTATGTTGATTTTAAAGATTTTAATAAACAATTAGAATGGCTTACGTTTTTACGTAAACCCTCCAAAAGGTTTATTTCTCATTATATACATGAACAAACAGGTAATAATCCAAAATATAAAATGGATTTAATAGAATGGTCTAAACGTTTTAAAAGATACAATTGGATGGTAAGAATGTTAGCAGGTGAGGAAAATTTAGACAAAGCCAAAGATATGCTTCATGAGAAATTTAAATTTATTGGATTAACAGAATCTTTTGATGAATCAATAAATTTAATGAAAAATGCTTTTCAACTTCATGGTTTTGATACATCACTTAAAACTAATAAAATGGTAATCAGAGATTCTGGTTTAAAATTATTTATCAAAGAAAACTATCATATTTATGATGAGGTCATTAATGAGAATAATAATTTGGACAATGAATTATATAATTATTTTTTAGATAATATTTGGGAAAACCAAAAAGAAAAATTTAAAAATTTTGATGAAAAAGAGAAAAAAGTAAATCATTTTATGAATATCAAACTTGGTTTCTTTCATAGAAATTTAATTTATAAACCCTATACTAAATTAAAAAATATTCTTAGTTAATTTTAACAAGACAATATTTGGTTTATATTTTAGAAATAATTACATAATCGTAAACTATTGTGCCAAATAGTATATAAAATATCCTGATCATGAAATTTATTTTTGTAACATCTACAATGTTTTCTCGTAATAACGGTCCCGCTAATTTTGCAATGAATTTGTATGACTATTACAAAAACAATCATTTAATTTATTTTCTCACACCTGATGTTAATTATTCACAAAATAATATTTTAAAAACAAAAATAGTTTTTTCAAAAATCTTTAAGCCTATATCTATGTTGATTATGGGGATTGACTTTTTTATCAGTATAAGAAAAATAAAATTTGAGACTGTTATTTGGAATTTTAGTGTTTTAGCTTGGTTTTCTATGATGTTTGGTTCGAAAAAAAATAAAAATATTGTTTTCGTAAATGATTCACTAAGTGTAGATTTAAATTATGAGTTTAGTTATAATTTTTTGAGACTTTTCATCTTTAGACTTTTTGAGAAATATAGCTGTAGAAAAGCCAATAAGATTATCACAAATTCTTATGTAATAAAAAAAAAACTAATTGAAAATTATAATATCAGTAAGGATAATATATATGTTTTATATAAAGGTGTAAATTTTAAACAAATAATAAATACAAAACAAAATTTTAAGATAGATCCTGAAAATTTAATTAAAATAGCTTTTGTTAAATCAAACTATAAAGTTGGTGGTTTAGAAAAATTATGTAAAGCGTTGAGTCAAATTACAAACAAACAGTTTCAAATTAATATTTTCGGTCCAAATTACATTGAAAAAAAATTATATAAATTTTCTAATGTCAAATTGAACTTGAATAAGAAAGTAAACAAAGAAGATTTGTTTAAAAGTATTATTAATTCAGATATTTTTTGTGTTCCATGTAGTGTTGAGGCATATGGTCAAGCAAATATTGAAGCAATTGCTTTACAAATACCAACAATTATCTTACCTGTAGATTACCAATTGTATCTTCATGATGAAAGTTATTGTTACATACCAAAACAGGATAATATAAATAGTTTAACAAAGACTTTCTTAGAAATTTTTTCTTTGAGTGAATCACAAAGAGAATTTAAAGCAAAACTTGGAAGAAATCAAATGGAAAAACTTTATTCGATTGAAAATTCTCTTCAAAATTTTGAAAAAATAATTCCGGTCAACTAATGATTTCTATAATTACAAATAACACTATATACTCAAAAAAACAAAAACAATTATTTTTTGTTTTTATTTTAATAAGCCTTTTAAATTTTGGTAATTATTCGTTTTTGCAATATAACCTATATGGTGTTCCTTCGTCTAATCCATTATTATTTATAATAAAAAACATAAGGCCATTCATTCCCATAATATTTTTACTGTATTTATTTGTTGATAGAAATTGGCAAATAAAAATATTTAAATTGATTAAGGAAAATAAATTTATATTTTTACTATGTATAATATTTGTAATAAATTCAAGTATATCATCTAATATACTTATTTCATTTTTGTATTCCATTTGGTTGCTAAGTTCTATTATTATAGTAGGATTAACAGTTAATAATGTTAACAATACAACTGATATTTTTAAGTTTTTAAAATATGGCTCTACAATTACTTTGATTCTAGTTATAAGTTCTTTTCAAATGATTTTAATTTCTGGTAATGAGGCAACATTTTTTTCATCTAAAAACTATTATGCTTATCCCCTTTTAATTTATTTTGTTTCAGAGCTTTGTTTGTTTCAATTGATAAAATTCAATAAATATAAAAAATTAAGAATAATATTATTATTTTTGGTGTTCTTAACTTTTTTTTTAAGTGGACGAAGGTCTCCAACAATTTGTGCGCTGATAGCAGTATTAATTTATTTTTTTAATAATAACAAATTTATTTTCACATTATTAATTATTTTTATATCTACATTCGGAACTATAGTAATTAGTTCCAATATTTTTGGTGTTAAAATTGAAGAATCTTTGACATATAGGAGGTTTGAAAGGATTAATCAAAACAGTAACTTTTATGATAGTTCATATTCTGAAAGAGAATTAATATGGGAAAACTATTTAAAAGGATTTTTTGATTCTCCAATATTGGGAAATGGATTGAACACTAGTGAAAGTACATTAAAAAGACACTACTCCGGAGATTTAGAAGGATATAGTTATCATAATACTTTTTTACAGATTTTGGTTGAATCAGGCTTTTTAGGTTTTTTGTGTTTTATAATTTTTCTACTTCAAGTATTATCTAAATTTTTAATTAAAAAAAATAAATTATTAATATTATCTCTTTTTTTCCCTTCTCTACTAATTAATTGGGTCGAAACAAATTTTTTACCAGGTCAACTTTTTTTTGTTTTTACAATTACAGTTTGGTTTTTTATTACATCAAAAAGAAATGTTTTTGAAAAATAATACTAATTCAGGAATATGTTTAATATCAAGTTGTTGGGGAGACTCTCATCAAATGAATAAAATTATTGAATTTGAGAAAAATAACATTGAGGTAAAAACATTAGCATATGTTAGACAAGATTATTATAAATCTGAAACAAACAGACATTTTATAAAAATTACTGATCTTAAAAGCAGACACTATTTAAAAAGAATATGGACTTATATTTTTGCTTTTTTTAAAATTTTTAAAAATATAAAAAACGAAAAAGTAGTTTACGTTTTTGGTATTGACAATATCATTATTACAATCCTAATAAAAATAATCTTTAGATTAAAATTAAAATTGATATACGAAATACCTGATATACGAGAAGTTCAATTCAGTAATTCAATTTTTACAAAAGCTTTATATCAACTAGAGAAAGTATTGTACAAGAAAATTGATTTGTTTGTTTTTACTTCGGAAGCATATTATACTGAGTTTTATGAAAAAATTCTCGGATACCCAGTTAACTACACAGTCATAGAAAATAAAATTAATACCTCAATTATAAATGAATTCAAGGCGACCAATATTCAAAAATATAGAGCTTCAAAACCGTCTTTAACAATAGGTTATTTTGGACTATTAAGGTGTTCCCAAAGTTTAAAAATTTTAATTGAATTAGCAAAAAAACGAAGTGATTTCAACATTATTTTGAGAGGAATCTTTATGGAAAATACTAGGCATTATTTAAAAAAAATTAATGAAATTAAAAATATTAATTACCTAGGAGCCTATGTATCCCCAATTGACTTAAGGACTATTTATGAGGAGATTGATATTTCTTGGATTTGCTATCCTTTTTCTAAACAAGAGGTTGGAAATTGGAAACTAGCAAAAACAAATCGATTTTATGAATCGGGTTTTTATAAAACACCAATGATAAGCTCCAAAGGAACACAAGATAGTAAAAAAGTTGACGAGTTAAACATTGGTATAGTAATAGATTTATCTGATTTGAAAAAATGTTTAAGTAAAGTTGAGGATGTCACTCTATTACAAGTTTTAAATTGGAAAAAAAATATTGAAAATTCTAGTGATAGTAATTACGTGATTAAAGACGATTACAGATTAGTAATTAATTTTATCAAAATAAATATAAAATGAAACAAATTATACAAGATTTAAAAAATGGAGATACAATATTAGAGGAAGTTCCAGTACCGAGAGTAAAATCCGGCTCTGTATTGATTAAAACAACTAGAAGCTTAGTTTCTTTAGGTACAGAAAGAATGTTGGTTGATTTTGGAAAAGCTAACTTTTTACAAAAAGCAAAGCAACAACCAGATAAGGTAAAAATGGTATTGGATAAAGTAAAAACTGATGGTTTGCGTCCAACATTAGAGGCTGTTTTTAATAAATTAGGTCAACCACTTCCTTTAGGATATTGTAATGTAGGAAAAGTTGTAGCTGTAGGAAAAGGAGTACAGGAGTTTGCTGAAGGAGATCGTGTAGCTTCCAACGGAAACCACGCAGAGTTTGTTTCAGTTCCTAAAAATTTAGTAACCAAAATTCCAGATAATGTATCAGACGAAGAAGCAACATTTACTGTAATTGGTTCTATTGGATTACAAGGAATTCGCTTATTGAACCCAACATTCGGAGAAACAGTTGTAGTTGTAGGATTAGGATTGATCGGATTGGTAACCGCAGAACTTTTATTAGCGAATGGGTGTAACGTTATTGGTTTCGATTTTGATAATGAAAAAATCAGAATAGCCAAAGAAAAAGGAATTATAGCAATCAATCCCTCCGAAGGAACAGATCAAGTAAAATTTGTTGAATCTTTTACTAATGGAGTTGGCGCAGATGGAGTTGTCATTACAGCATCAAATAAAAGTAATGAGATCATTTCTCAATCTGCTAGAATGTGTCGTAAAAGAGGACGCGTTGTTTTGGTTGGAGTGATTGGTTTAGATATTAGTAGAGCAGATTTTTTTGAAAAAGAAATCACTTTTCAGGTTTCTTGTTCTTATGGGCCAGGAAGATATGATGAAAATTATGAGCAAAAAGGACAAGACTATCCAATTGGATTTGTGCGTTGGACAGAAAAAAGAAACTTTGAAGCTGTTTTGAATGCTATATCTAAAGGAACACTAGACGTTCATCCGCTAATTACAGATCGAATTCCATTACCTGAATATCAAAAAATATATGGTGACATGGGGAATTCTAATTCCATCGCGGCAATTCTAGAATATTCTTCAGATGTAGAAGTTGTTTCGTCAATAGAAGTCAATAAGAAATCATTTGAAGGAAAAAAAGGTGTAATTGGAATTATCGGAGCAGGAAATTTTACAAGCTCTACGATGATGCCAAATTTGAAGAAAGTAAAAGCAGATGTAAAATACATTGCAAGTTCAGGAGGTTTGTCGTCTACAACTATGGCAAAGAAATACGGAATTGCAAAGTCGACGACCAATTATCAAGAAATGTTGGAAGATGTAAATGTAGATTTAGTTTTCATTACCACTCAACATAATACACATGCAAGAATGGTTGCAGAAACTGCCAATGCAGGAAAGAGTGTTTTTGTTGAAAAACCATTAGCCTTAACAGAGGAAGAATTGTCTGAAGTTATTGAAAGCTATGAGAAAAATAACATTAATATCTCTGTAGGTTTCAATAGAAGATTTGCACCGATGGCAATTAAAATGAAAAAAGTATTAGGAAATGATGGAACTCCTGTAAATATTATAGCTACCATGAATGCAGGATTTGTTCCAAAAGGAGTTTGGGTTCATGACATGCAAGTTGGTGGAGGAAGAATTATTGGTGAAGCTTGTCATTATATAGATTTATGCTCTTATTTAGCAGGTTCAAAAGTGACTTCAGTTTGTATGAATGCAATGGGTGAAAATCCGTCTGAAGATACAGATAATGCAAGCGTTTTTTTGAAATACGAAAATGGGGCAACTGCTGTTATCAATTACTTTTCTAATGGAAGTAAATCTTATTCAAAAGAAAGAGTAGAAGTGTACTCACAAGAAAGAACAATTATTATGGATAACTGGAGAAAATTAAAATTCTACGGATTTAAAGGAGTTAGAAACTCTTCAGGAAAACAAGACAAAGGACACTTCAATCAATTTCAAAAATTAATTGCACAGCATAAAAAAGGAGGAGAGCCGATCATATCTTTCGATTCAATTGTAAATACAACTAAAGCTTCATTTGCCGCAATTAATTCATTAAAAGAAGGTAAATGGATTTCAATAGGATAAAACTCATATTTAACACTGTTAAGTATCTTAAGTTTGAACAAATCTATTATAGAGTTTTATATACATTAAGAAATCGATTTGTAAATAAAAAATATAATCAGCAACTTAAAATTAATGTTGTTCCTATTCTATGGTCTGACACAATTGAAAAAACAACAAGTTATTTCGGAAATTTACAATTTCGTTTTCTGAATATTACACATAAGTTTGAAGAAAAAATTGATTGGAATTATAATGAATATGGGAAACTGTGGACGTATAACTTGAATTACTTTGACTTCTTAAACCAATCAGCTATAGAGCAATCGGAAGCATTTTTATTAATTCAAGATTATGTAGAGAGATCTGATGAATTGAAAGATGGTTTAGAACCTTATCCAACGTCACTTCGTGGAATTAATTGGATTAAATATTTATCAAAAGAACAAATAAAAGATGAAGTTATTAATACATCACTATACAATCAATATTTAAGATTGTTGGATCACTTAGAATATCATATTTTGGGAAATCATTTATTAGAAAATGGTTTTTCATTATTATTTGGAGCATATTATTTTAAAGATGAAATGTTTTATTTAAAAGCAAAAGATATTCTTGAGAAAGAGTTAAAAGAGCAAATTTTAGATGACGGAGCGCATTTTGAATTATCTCCAATGTATCATCAAATAATTTTAGAAAGACTACTTGATTGTTTTTGGTTAATTAAGTTAAATAACTGGAAACAAGATTTGGATTTCATTTCGAGTTTAAATTCTTATTCAATTAGAATAGTAGGCTGGTTGAATAAAGTTACATTTCGTGATGGTAATATTCCCATGGTCAATGATAGTACTTACGGTATAGCCTCAAATACATCAAACCTCACAAAATACTCAAAAAAATTAAATATTGACTCATTAGACGTCAAACTATCAGATTCAGGCTATCGAAAGTTTAAGAACAAACTATATGAGTTATTCATAGATGTAGGAAAGATCGGCCCTAGCTATCAGCCAGGACATGCACATGCTGATACTTTTAGCTTTATTCTGCATACTTCAGAACCAGTTATTGTTGACCCAGGAATCAGTACCTACAACATAGGTAAAGCTAGGGACTCTGAAAGAGCTACAATTAATCATAATACTGTTTCAATAGAAAATAAAAACTCTTCTCAAGTATGGTCTGGTTTCAGAGTTGGAAATAGAGCAAATGTAATTTTAATTAAAGACACTAATGAAAGTCTTATAGCCGAACACGATGGTTATAAGAACATTAACAGTTCACATAAAAGAGAGTTCTTTATTAAAAAGTCCGAAATTAATATAAGAGATACCATAAACAAAAGCTTGAAAGGAAAAGCAAGTTTTCATTTTCATCCTAATGTTGAAATAGAAATGAATCTGTTAAGTCAAGAAATAATCTTTAATACCGGTAAAATTTCATTCAAAGGTTCAATCAAAATTGAAAAATTTCATTATGATTACTCACAAGGTTTCAATAAAAAAATTAAAGCCACAAAAATAGAAGTTAGTTTTATTGGTTCCTTAGAATCAAAAATTAATCTAAAAATATAATTTATTAAAAATATGAAAATATTATTTCTAACATTCTATTTCGAGCCTGATCTGAGTGCTGGGTCATTCAGAAATAGTTCGTTATTTAAAACATTGAGTTCAAAAATAACAAGTTCAGATTCAATAGATGTAATAACAACCTCTCCCAACAGATATACTACCTTCAAAGTGAAATCACCAGATTATGAAAGGATAAGTGAAAACATTTCAGTAAAAAGAATTAAAGTCCAAAACCAAAAAAGTGGTTTCTTTGCTCAAATAAAATCGTTTAAAGTATTTTATTTTGAGACATTAAAATTTGCTAAACAGAACCAATATGACTTAGTTTATGCATCTTCAGGGAGATTGTTTACTGCTTTTTTAGCTGCTAGAATAGCAAAAATAAATAAAGCTAAATTATATTTAGATATTCGTGATATATTTAGAGAAACAATAACAGATGTTTATAAAAAGAATAAGATTATATTTTACTTACTCAATTTTTTCATTCCTTTTATTGAAAGATATACCTTTAATAAAGCTAATGTTATAAATATCGTTTCACCAGGTTTTCGTGATTACTTTAAAAAGAATAACTATGGGGAAAAAGCCGAGTTTCAAACTTACACAAATGGTATAGATGATTTGTTTTTGAATAATACAGAAGTAAATGTTAAAAGAATAAACAAACCAAAAAGACAGATCATTTATGCTGGAAATATAGGATTATCTCAATCTTTGGATAAAACTCTTCCATATGTAGCTAAGAAGTTACAAGAAACACATGAATTTCATATTTATGGTGATGGAGCAGGAAAACAGAATTTACTTTCTAAAATAAAAACTAATGACAGTCAAAATATTTTTTTGCATAAGCCAATAAATCGTGAAAAGCTTGTAGACATATACAAGAAGTCGGACATCTTATATTTTCAATTAGCAGATCTTGACGCTTTTCTTAGAGTTATTCCTTCAAAATTATTTGAGTATTCAGTTTATGGAAAGCCAATTATTGCTGTGGTAGAGGGATATTCTAAGTCTTTTGTTGAAAGTAATTTAGATGGTTGTTATGTGGCTGAACCTAATAATGTAGAAAGCATAGTTGATACTATAAATAAAATAAATTCAGATCAAATATTTGAACGTAAAAATTTTATTAAAAAGTACTCAAGGAGAAATATAAATAAGAAAATGTCATCTTCAATTTTAAATACTTAACATTTACAAAAAATGAAAATATTTGTAATAACGCAAGAAGATAGTCTTGTTATTCCCAAAAACATGCAATTATTAGCTGATGCTAATTTTATAGATATTGCTGGAGCATGTATAATTAAATCAAAAAACTCACTTTCAGAGAAAAAGGGCTTATTCATTAGGAATTTTGGAATTTTACAAGTTTTCAAGATGGGTCTTATCTTGACTAAAGATAAAATACTAAATATATTTGATTTACTTTTAGGTTCTAAATTATTGAAAAATAAAAAAAGTGTGGAGGCATTTTGTAATTATAATAATCTACCTTTTTTCAAAGAAAAAAACGTTAACAATAAAGAATTTATTTCAAAATTAAAAGACTTAGATTTAGATTTAGTTGTATCATTTTCCGCTCCCTCTATTTTTAAATCGGAACTACTTTCTCTACCAAAAAAAGGGTGTATAAATCTACACTGTTCTTTATTGCCAAAATACTCAGGAATTTTACCTAGTTTTTGGACTTTATTTAATGATGAGAAAGAAACCGGTGCTAGCGTTCATTACATGGACGATGAAATAGATAATGGTGATATACTTGGTCAAAAATCTGTTGAGATTTTAAAAACTGATAGCATGCTAGATATTATTAAGAAGACAAAAAAAATCGGAGGGAATTTAATGGTAGATGTAATAAATGATATAATGACAGATAATATAAAATTATTAAAGAATAAAGTTAATCATGAGAAATATCATTCTTGGCCTACAGATTTAGATTTTAAAAATTTTGCTAAAAAAAGAAACTTAATTTAATGAAAAAGGCAGTAATATCGATAGATGTTGAAGATTGGTATCATTTAGAGTATTTTAAGGATAATTTAAATGATAAATCTCAGAGTATTCTTGAAGAGGGCACAAATCAATTTATAAATATTATAACAAAAGAGAATATCAAATCTACATTTTTTATTGTTGGAGAACTTATTTCCTCACATTTAAAATTATTAAAAAAAATAATTAATCAAGACCATGAAGTTTCTGGGCATTCATACAAACATGTAAGACCTTTAACTCAGTCTTTAGAAGAATTTAAACTTGATTCCACTAAACTTTTAGTTGAATTAAAAAAAAACTTAAACATAATTAATCCTGGGTATAGAGCCCCTTGTTTTAGCCTTGACGATGAACGTCTGAAGATTCTTAAAGAATTAAACTATTCTTATGATTCTAGTAAAATTTCAGCAGGATTTCATCCTCTCTATGGAAGTATCAATATTAAACAATATAAAAAAGTATTTGATAATGTATATACAGATAAAACTTTTACAGAATTTGAATTGCCAACTCAACGATTTCTAAATAAAAATATTCCGATTTCAGGAGGGGGTTATCTCAGGATTTTACCATGGTTTCTATTTAAGTATTTATTAAAAAAATACTTAAAGGAAAATGAAACTTATTTCTTTTTTATTCATCCGTTTGAATTAACAAATAAATATGTATCACTTCCAAAAGACTCTTCAATTACATCTAGATTAAGGTTTAGGATTGGAAGATCAAAAGGAGCGTCACGCTTTAATAAGTTAATCAAAATTTTAAAAAAAGAAGGATTTGAATTTGTGACTTTTTCTGATTTTAATAAAGAAATAAATAATTTAATGTAAAATGAATTTAGATAAATTAATACCTCAAAAAATAAACTTTTATAAAAGTATTTCTAATCAGCAAAATTTATTAAATGCTAATATTTTAGACAGTAATGTATTAGTGATAGGTGGAGCAGGTACTATAGGTTCAAGTTATATCAAACAAATATTGAAATACAAGCCATCAAGTATAACTGTTGTAGATATTAATGAGAATGGTTTAACCGAACTAACTAGAGATCTAAGAAGCTCCAATTTATTGGATTATAACCCAGAATACATTACGTATCCAGTAAATTTATTAAGTGATACTTTCGTTAAGATTTTCAATTCTAATACTTGGCAAGTTGTTGCGAACTTTTCAGCTCATAAACATGTGCGCTCAGAAAAAGATAAAATTTCAGTGGAAGCTTTAATTAAGAATAATGTATATGGTGCTATTAAACTTTTAAACCTCTGTGAGGGTAATCCACCAAGTTACTTTTTTAGTGTTTCTACTGATAAAGCTGCTAATCCAGTAAATATTATGGGTGCCTCAAAAAGCTTAATGGAAAAATTGATTATTTCAAAGAAGAATATATTTAGAGTTTCAACAGCCAGGTTCGCCAATGTTGCTTTTTCCAATGGTAGTTTGTTAGACGGTTTTATATACAGGCTTCAAAAACAACAACCGCTCTCTTGTCCTTCAGACATTAAGCGTTTTTTTGTAACCCCTGAACAATCTGGTCAAATATGTTTGTTGGCAACATTTTTAGGAGAGACTGGTAATATTTTCTTTCCTAAATTAGATTTCCATAAAGATCAGATTTATTTTAAGGATATCGCTTTAGACTTTTTAAAAGAGAACGGATTTGAACCAGTATTAGTTCAATCGGAAAAAGAAGCGAAAGAATTTGATTTAGATAAGAACCCCAATAAATATCCGATTTATTTCTTTAAGACAGATACTTCTGGTGAAAAAACATATGAAGAGTTCTTTACTGAAGAGGAAGATTATGAAATTAATAAGTACGACTCTTTAGGTTTCATAAATACCCCAGATGTTAAAATATCTTTTGAAGATGTAGAAACTGATTTTGAGTCTGTATTTAGTAATTCAAGTTCTCAAAAGTCAGATATTGTAACTGTTATTAAAAAATATGTTCCAGATTTTATGCATATAGAAACTGGTAAGCATTTAGATCAAAAAATGTAAATTATGTACAACTTTTTTAAACGCTTATTCGATATTATTGTTAGTCTTATTGCGCTAATTATTCTATTACCTGTTTTTATTCCTATTATTATCATTCTTAGACTTTCTGCTGAAGGAGAGGTTTTTTACTTTCAAGAGCGTTATGGACTTCATAATTCAAGATTCCAAATATGGAAGTTTGCAACCATGTTAAAAAACTCAATGAATATAGGTACTGGTAGTATTACGCTTCAAAATGATCCCAGAGTTACAAAAATTGGATTCTTTTTAAGAAAAACAAAAATAAATGAACTCCCGCAAATTATTAATATTTTTAAGGGTGATATTAGTATAGTCGGTCCTAGACCCTTAGTAACCAAAACTTTTATGGCATATAATGAAGAGGTGCAATCTAAAATATACAATGTAAAACCGGGACTTACTGGTATTGGATCTATTATTTTTAGAGATGAGGAATCAATTATATCAGCTGTAAAAGACGAGGATCCACATGAGTTTTATAAGCGAGTAATAGCCCCTTACAAGGGTGAATTGGAAATGTGGTATCAAGAAAATAACTCCTTCTTTTTAGATTTACAGTTAATATTTATGACTGCATGGGTTATTTTTTTTCCTACCTCAAAATTGTATGAAAAATGGTTTAAAGATCTTCCAAAGCGAAGTTTTTAAAAATCAGTGCATAAAAAATATTTAAAATAGAGTATTTTTGTAAATACTACATACATATAAATAATGAAATCAAAACAAAAAATATTTAATAAAGTATTATTATTGTCGATATTGATAATCTACTCGTGTGTTTCCAAAAAACAACTTTTGTACCTACAAGACCTGAAAACCTATAATAATAGTGAAGTAATTTCATCTAAAAATACTTTACAAGAAAATGATATACTAAGTATTAAGGTTTCTTCATTCGAAAAAGAAGCTTCAACTCCATATAATACGGCTTCTAATTTTAATGGAGTTTCTCCACAACTTATCCAACTTAATGGATATCTAGTTTCCAAAAATAAAACGATTAACTTTCCTGTTTTAGGAGAAATTTCTGTTGCAGGAAAAACTACTCAAAATTTGGAAAACTATTTGAAGGAAATATTACAATCTGGTGGTCATCTTATAAAGCCTAATGTTATTGTTCGTTTACTGAATTCAAAAGTGACTATTTTGGGTGAGGTTAGAAGTCCTGGAACTTATAATTTTACAGAAAATAACATAAGCTTGCTTCAAGCCCTTGGTTTGGCAGGAGATTTAACCATCGATGGAAATCGAAAGGATATTTTGCTAATAAGAGAATCTGATGGACAAAGAACAACCACAAAACTAGACATAACCAGTGCAAGTTTTTTAACTAGCACTTATCAAAATATTAAACCTAATGATGTCATTATCGTAAATCCAAATTCTAAAAAAGTTAAAAGTGCTGGACTTATCGGTAATATTTCTACTGCATTAAGTATTGCATCTATACTTTTAAGCACCATAATCTTGATACGATAATAAATATGAATAATAATATTGATATATCAACTATTGAAAACGAGAACTTTAGTATTAAAAATGAAATTTCTTATTATTTATTTTTTTGGCCTTGGTTTTTATTAACTATTGTAATGGCTTTGATAGGTTCATATGCCTATTTGCGCTACACTCCAAATGTATACTCTAGCTCTGCACAAGTTCAAATTACTCAATCAGATGCCTCTAGCTCTTTTTTAACGACTGAGGTTACTAGTTTATTTGGAACTCGAGTTAATGTTGAAAATGATATTTCTGTCATTACCTCTAACCACATACTAAGTAAAGTTGTAAAGCGCTTAAATCTCCAAAATTCAGTTACTCGACTTGGGAGATTGAAATCCAGTTTACTATTTGGAAAAGAAATTCCCTTTGAGATATTCTTCAAAGATTCAATTAAATTTCAAAATTGGACGTTATCTTTTTCAGATAAAAAAGCCTCTATTTCTGATGGTTACACTAGCTATAAGGTTAATAAAAATGAATTACTAGATAATGATGATTTCTCTCTAGTACTAAAAGATTCTTCTAAAACAAAAAATTATCAATTCATAATCAAAAGGTTTCCTATAAATTATTCAACTACTTTATTGAGGAAGAGAATATCTGCCAATGCAGCCTCGGATCGTGGAGAAATTATTAACTTAAGTATTTCGGGTACCAACAAAAAACGTAATGATGCAATTTTAAATACTTTAATTCAGGTTACTATTGAAGATAGAATTGATGATCAACGTCAATTATCTCGAGCTAGTATAAATTTTATTGATCAACGTTTAGAATCTCTTAAAAATACCATAGATAGTATATCTAAAAGAACAATTGAATATCAGTTAAAGAATAATATATATGATGCACAAGTTCAAAAAACTAATGTTCTCTCAAATATTGTAAAAGAAAATGAAGCCTCGTTTAATTTAAAAATTCAATATGAAATAGCATCTTCACTATTAAAACAATTAAAATCTCAAACTAAATTTGAAATTTTACCAGCAAATATTGGTATAGTTGATCCAGGGATTAATGAATTATTAGTTTCCTATAATACTTTGCTAATGGAGCGTAATACTTTATTGGTAAGTGCTCCAAAAAACAGTCCTATGGTCATGGAAATGAATAAAAAATTAAACAACCTCAAAAAAGCAAATCTTGAGGGGATTAGTCGATACATTGAAAATTTACAAGTTTCTTTGTCTAGTTATAAAAAAGTAAATAAAGAATCTATAGGTCTTGTTTCTAGTTTACCCAAGAAAGAGTACTCGATAAGAACTTTGGCAAGAGAATTTAAATTTGCAGAGGATCTCCTAGTATTCTTATCTCAACGAAAAGAGGAAGCCTCAATAAGTTATGTTTCTGTATTACC
>Ga0209532_1000756_pt1 | contig 27252 bp, 51 predicted proteins | sample COG_02_FD_184746 | JGI IMG/M metagenome (GOLD analysis project Ga0209532, IMG submission 184746) | Pelagic Microbial community sample from North Sea - COGITO 998_met_02 (SPAdes) (version 2) | ecosystem: Environmental > Aquatic > Marine > Neritic zone/Coastal water | place: Helgoland, sampling... | reverse complement strand
ATGAAGCGTTAGCTGGGTCGTTTATAGTTCCAGCTATAATTAAATCTTGTAACTTCTCTAAAAGTTTTGTTCCTAAATAATTTTGTACCTCTGTATCTTGTGCAATCTCTACCATATAGATAAACTTGTCTGGGTCTACATTTCCAGAAAGTACAGAATACCTTTTAATATCTTTAGTTGTTATAAATAATGCTTTTGCCATATTATCTTCCTTGTGGGTTTCCGGGTAAAAACCCTTTGTTAGGTAGGTTTCTAGGTTGTACTGAAACTTGAAAAGGATTTGTTACTTTATATCCTAATATTGCAGCTTGTCTTGTTCCTATTATATCTTGAGAAGTTTTAACATCTATTTTTGCTTTTTTACTTCTGTAAGTTACTCTTTTCCAAGAATGATGACAATTTCCTCCTCCTTTGTATAACCAAATAGAATATGTAGCCGCTCCTCTTGGACCCCATCCTGGGTTTACAGCTTTTTTATCCATTGCAATTATATCTTCTTTTCTGTAAAGTTTTTTTGCTCTAGTCATTGCTACACAAAAATCTCTAGGATTATCTCCAGTACTTCCTGGGGAATATTTATACCTTACTTTAAAGTAATTTTCTACTCCATTAATATCTACTGTTTTATCTTGTGCACTTTTTGAGTTTGGTCTTGCAATACCTGTACTTACAAATTTCCAAATTTTACCTAAAACAGATAATTTTTCTTCACTTTGTAAATTAAGTTCATTTACTACTTCGATTAATCTATCCTCATTTTCATAATTAACATCTTGTTCATCTATTGCTTCCCATACATCCTCATCTATATCTTCTCCTAAATTTATAAAATCCTCTAGGTCTTTATTTAACTCCATTGATAATGGCACACAATTTGGTACTTTTTTCCCATTTTTAGTTTTAAAACCAATTTGCTCATAACCATCCCAACAAGGTGCTTTTAATTCTGTATGACTTTCGCAAGGCATATAATAAACAACACCTTCTACTTCGTGTTCGTGATAACCTTCACAACCTTGCTCTAATGCCTTTGCTTCTGCTTCTTCTATGGTTTTATATACTTCCTTACCATCAATTTTTTTAAGGCTCATTTCATAACCAGTTTCTTCTTCTATAATTTCTTTATTAACAATATCAATATCGCTAAAGTCTAGAGGTTTTAGAGTTTTAAAGTATAAGTCTAGTGCTATATCATTAACTGATAGTATTGCATCTATACATTCTATTACTTGGTCTTGAAAGCATTGTATAACTATATTATCAAATAGTTGTGTTGCGTTCTTTATTTCTTCTGCATTGTTTCCAAGTCCATCGTTACCTTCACGAATACCAAGAAGCATTGGAGATGTAACCCTATGACCAACGATTAGTTTTCTAAAGCACTCATCAGCTAAATACTCATAGTGTCTAGGTGCATCGTTTAAAGGAATGTCATCTATTGTAGTTTTGGATTCGGAATTGTTATTAAAAGCAACGATTACTTTTTCTCCTCTGCTTCCGGTTAGTTTTTGTAATACATCAGACTTTATTGATTGCATTTTTTCTGGGTCTGGTACTCCATTGTTGAAATTAACCACTTTAGTGCCACTAAATCCATTTATACAATCATTTATAAGGTAATCTCCTATTTCGTCCTCTAACACAGCGTAAGGCATCGCAGAAGACCAATCTGGACTACTATAATAGTATTTACCAGCTTCGTATGGTTTTAAAACATACATTTCTACTCCATTATCTTTACCAAACCCAAATGCTGGTATTCTTTCTGGCTTTTCACTAGGTTTTAAATTATCCCAATGATTAGAATAATACCACGCTTCTATTTCCCCTTCATCATTACATTTTTCTGCTCTTAATGTTTCCATAGGAAAGTGGTGTACTTCTTTTACTTTACCATTTTGGTAAACTAACTGAAATGCAGCCATTCCTAATACTTTATAATCATTTATAAATCTGCGTAAATCTTGCTTTTTAAATAAAGACATCATTTGAGCATATTGCTCTGGTCTTTTATCTCCATCGTGTGCCGCAAGACCTTTCCCATAAATCATATTTGCAACACCAATACAAATAGCTCTGTTTGTGGTAGAGTTATTGTTTACATCAATTATATAATTAAAATAGTTATTATCTATTCCGTATTGTACCCAATCTTTATTTTTTAACTCTACAACTTCTGGAGCTGTGTATGCTGCAAGTTTTGTTACAAAAAATTCGCTCATATTACTACATATTCGTTAGTTGTTGTATGCTCTGTATATACGTCTTTATTAATACTATAAGTGCTAATAGTTTGGTCTGTACAAAATATCATATCTCTATATATTACACTTGTTCCGTTATAAACTTCTAGTGTATAAAATCTACCTTCAATTAATATTGGATTAAAAGTTACATTGCCTTGTAAATAATAAGAACTTGTTGCAAATGTCAATCCGTTATATGTTACAGGTGTATTTGTATCTTGGTCTGTAATAACAATACTATCTGCAGTATACTCTCTAGGAATAAACTTTAACTGTTGTGCACTAGCACTTGTTGTTAGTATTATCATATTGCTTTTTTAATAAACAAGAAAAGTCAAATTTTGTTATATAAAAAAAGGCAAAACCGAAGTAATGCCTTTAATTTAATAATATATTTATAATTAAGTTCCTACAACAACAGTTGTATTTGTAGTATCTCCAATAATTGCTGGGTCTACAAAATAAGCTGATTCTCTCTCCATTCCAGTAAATACAAGATTATATCCAGTAAAATCAGCCATAGCTGCTCCAGATACTGAACTTGCAGCAACTTCACATCCATTTTCTATTCCAGCTAACTGAAATTTAGTTGTTTTACCATCTTCAGAATAAGATTCTACTATTACTTGTGGTCTCCCATATCCTAATAGTTTCATTTCTTTTCTTGTTGCAGCATCTTGTTTCTTTAACTGTATAGTTCCAGTTTGTGTAAAAACAGAAGTTCCATTTTCTCTTGAATTTTCGTTTGTTTCATCAAAAGAATTTGTACCTCTTAAATCGTACTTATATAATGTTAGTGCAGAAGCAAATCCAGTTATTAAATCATCTGTGCCAAATGTTGCAGCACCAGAGCCAGTCAAAAGACCAGCAGTATAATTAATAAAGTACACAGCTACTAAACCACCAACATCTTTTTTACAGGGTTCTAAACGCCCTAATGTAATATCACATGACATATGTTTTAAGTTTTAGTAATTATAGGGGGAAATTAATCCCCCATATAATATAGTTAATAATTATCCAGCGTAGTAAACTACATCAGCACCTACTCCTATTGCAGCAGCAGCAGTAAATCTCATTACCATTCTTACGTTTTGACTTCCATCAATTGGAGTCATATCAATTACTCTTACTTCGTTGTAATCGTTAAGTAATCCTGTTGCAAAGAAAAGGTTGCTTGATTGAGCAGCAATCATTGTGTCATCTGACATTCCTCTACCTACAAAGATTGGAATTCCTCCGAAAGATAAACTTCCGTTGTTATACCATTGTGTACCTTTGCTATCAGAACCAGCAGCTCCAATAGTAGCAGTAAATCCACCTAAAGCTCTAATGTATAATTTTGCAGCTTTGTTAGATACGTATAATTTTAAATCTTCTTTTCCGTATAATGAATTTGGAATTAAATCTACAACTTCTTGCATTTTATCAATGATATTTACAGAAGTTAAAGCAACTGCACCAGGTACATCAATTACTGTTGCATCAGCAGCAGCAAGAGTTTCTAATCCGTTGTATTCTCCAGCTTGTGCTCCACCTAAATTTCCAGTCCAGATATTAGTTTCGTTTGCAGCAGCAACTTTAGATGCTACGTGTCCAACTAAATAATCAGCGAATGATGTTGGTAATCCGTTTGGATTGAATGCAGAATATCCCATTTGGATAGATTCCCAAGTGTTGATGAAATCAGACTTACATAATTGTAAGTTTACTTGGAATTCTTCTGGTTGAATAACTACTTCAGTTAAATTCACATTTGAACTTGCAGAAAAATCACAAGTACCATCAGCGATTAAGCTTCCAGTTTCAATTCTTTGAATAACTGATTTAAATTTTACGTTTGGCATAACTTCTACACCACCGTCCTCAATTGTACTTGCGCTTAATAAAGCAGCAGAAATGTACTTTCCTGCGAATTCACCAGCATAAGTGCTAGTAATGTTTACAGTTGTTGCTAGGTCTATTTTATTTGACATAATTTTGGTTTTTAATTTTTAGTTTTTAAATAATTTAGCAAATACTCTATCTTGAGTACTCATTGGTTTGTTTTGAGCATAAAGGTTCATTTCCATTTCTCCTTTAGACTCTGGATTGTGTTTAATTGGTTTTACATCAGCAGATAATTCTACTTCAGTTTCTTCAGAACTATAATCATCTTTTTCGCTTAAACGTGATTTTAAATCAGCGATAGCATCTTCAAGATTTTTAATTCTAATTTCCATACCTTTCCAGTCTTCGACATCAGCTTCTTCAGCAGCTTCAACTTCTTCCACAACAGGTGCTTCTACAACTTCTTCTACTTCTTCTTCAACTGATTCTTTTACTTCAGAGATAATTCCATCTTCTTCAATGATAACCATAAAGCCATCATCTAAAAGATATTCCCCCTGCGGTACAGCAATTCTTTCATCTTCATCTGTTACAATAAAGATTTCTTTACCAGCTTCAAAAGAATCAGCTTCAAAGCGAGTTCCGTTTTCCAACTTTCTCTCCTCTAACTGAACTTCCAAACCTAATAAAGTTTTAACTTTGTTTAAAGTTTCTTTTGAGTTCATATTAATTTATTTTAAGTATTTACTTTTTTAATAAACAAGATTGTATTATTCTTGTTGTAATTTGTCTTGGTTTTCTGACATTATATAACCAGAATTATCTTCTAGTCTCATAAAATCTTCAAAATTTTGACCTGTTAAATTCCCTACTCCTTGATTTTGTAAATTTCCATTACAACATTTAGAATTGTATGTTCCATCTTTACATAAGCACCCTCGTCTACCACCTCTTGGAGAAGTTCTACTTTTTGTTGGTATTTGATTCCTTGAGTACATCTATTATATCGTTTAGTAGTTTATCATCTTCGCTTAATTGGTCTTGTTGCTTATCTTGAGGTCTGTTTAGTTTATCAGCAAAGTAACCTTCTATTGAAAAGCCTTTTACTTTACCTTCCTTTACATAATTGTTCCATATATCATCATTATCAACTTTCATTGCTACCATCCAAGTTCCTACTGGCATATCTAAACCATATTTACGAGATTTGTCGTGTACCTCATCTTCTACTAACCAAGATTCAACAATAGTCATTCCAGATAATTTTTTTTCTGTATGTTCTAAAGTTGCTTGTGATTGATTACCACGTTTTAAAAACATTTGTGATGCTTTAGCTACTGTATCTTTAGAAAAATATATATAAAACTCATGGTCTCCAGATTTTCTATATATAGGTTTTTCTGGTATAAGTGCTGCACCCATAAGTAATCTTTTTTCTTTACTCACTTCTGCAAGTCTTATTTGCTCTTGGTCTTTAAGTGCAATAAAATCTTCTTCTATTGCTGGTGATTCTACAACTGATATGGCTTCTATGCCAGAAAATTCCTCATTTTCATCTATTACTAACTCTATTATTTCCATAGTTCTTTTTTTATAAACAATAATTTTTGCTTTTTGTTATATTATCCTCCTAATGTAGCTCCAGATATTATTCCGTTTTCTAAACTTTGTGCAGTAGTAACATCTTGACTAACTACAAATGCTTGTATTGGTTGTTGTTGTTGCTCGCCTAATGCTGTTGCTATTTGGCTTCCTTGTCCTTGACCCACTATATTAAAAGAAGGTGCTTGGACTTGAGGTTGTGATATTTGTGTTGAACCTCCTACGCTACCTCCAAGAGAAGAAGCTATGCCTTTTGTTTTGCCAACAGCAGATGTAATTGCACCTATAATTCCAGCAGCCTGTGCAGCGTAACCTATTAATAGTGGAATATTTTGAGGAAAACCAACCTTTGCTGTCTGCGCAGTACCTTCTGCTACTGCAACAGCACTCCTTGAGGCTGCTAAAGCAGAAAATGTAATTGTTTTTTTGGCTTCCATTATCATATCTTTTAAAAGTAAACCCTGTTTAACTATTAATAAAGCTTTTCCTAACTTACTTTCTGCACCAGCAATTTTTATAGCATCTTCAAATGTTTTATTTTTTGCAGCTCTTTTTTGTTCTTCTATTGCTATTTCTTCTTCAGCTAATAGTTTTTTTTGCTCTAATGCTTCTCGTTCTAATGTATTAGTATTAACTAATTGTTCTGACCTTTTGCCTTCTATCGCAGCAAGTACTCCAGCTTTTTCTGCTTGAGCATCTAATACTGCTATATAATCTTCATCTATTCCTGTTTTTTCGAATTGTGCTTGTGCAGATAATAATATAGCATCTGCATTTTGTATCATTATTTTTTCTTGCTCTTGTAATATTACACCAAGTTCTTTATTTGCTGCAATTCTTTCTTGCATTGTCGCACTTTCATCATCTCGTATTTGTCTTTGTTGTTCTGCTTGTCTATCGTATTGTTGCATTAACAACCTATTTTCAGCAGCAGCTACCTCTGCTGATTTTTTTAATGCTACATTTGTTTTTGCAGTTTCAATTGCAGCTTCAATACTTATCTCTTTTACCCCCTCAATTACCTGTGTTGATATATTGCCAATTTCTGTAACTGCTTCTCCAAAATTTGTAACAATACTTTTACCAGCAGATATAGCTTCATTTGCTGTGTCTGCTAAACTTTGCTTTGTTTCAAATATTGATTCATTAAGTCTTTTAATTGTTTCTGGGTCATCATCTCCAAAGAAGGATTGTTCCCAAGCTAATTGTGCTGATAGTAAACCTAATCTAATACCATCAAAAGCTAATTTTAAAGGTGTTATAGAAATAGTTAATAAACTTTTTAATACTTTGCCTAAAGCATCAAAATTCTCTGTAGCACTTGCTACACTTTTATAAACATTAACAATAACATCAGCAACTTGACTTCCAATAATAGATAAAGTTTCAAATACAGTATTAAACGTATCTAGCACTTCTTGATTTTCTTTTAAAGCATTATATAAAAATGTAAAACCAGATACTATTATTCCTATACCAGCAGCTAAATAAGCCTTACCAATGCCTTTTAAACCTAACCCTATAGCTTTTAAACCACCATTTGCTATAGTCTTTCCTGCTTGACCTACTTTTTTTACGCCTTTTTCAATTGCAGACAATTCTTTTTTGGCTGTTTTACCAGTATCCTTTAAAGCATCGTCTACCTTTTCAACACTTTTTACTGCTCCACTAGAATCTACCTCAAATTCTATTTTGTATTTTTCTGCCATTTTATATGTCTTTTAATTTGTTTAAATCCTTCTTTAAATGTTTCTGGTATTTTGTTTTTGCCTTTTGCTATTTCTATTGTTTCGCTTACTCCGTAAAACTTATCTATATTTAATAATTTTAACACTATCATATCGTTATTAGTTCTATTTGACTTTTGTTGTTAGTTAAATTTATATTTAAACTATTTATTCTAAATTGCTTTCCATTAATTACAAATATGTCTGCAAGTGTATAATTAAGAATAATACTTAATGGCAAGTAAGCGGTGTATTTAGTTATTCTTGAACTTTCTAAAAACAAGTTTTCTATATAACTACTATAGTAATTATTATATAGAGTTCCTGTATAATTAGGAAGACCTGTATATTCATTAATCATTAAACCAAAGTTTATATTAGTAGTACTTGTAGAAGCTGCCAAAGCAACACTATTAGAAGGTATAATATAAGATGTAACTTCACTATGGCTTGTAGGAGTATCTCTAAATGATATAGAGGTTGTTGCTCCTCCTGTTTTTAAAATAGGATAAAATAAGATAGGTTTGCCAATATAAGATTGTTGATTATCATTTACACAAAACCCCCATTGAATAGTAGTTTGTGTTGCACCTGTAGAATCATCTATATCTAAAAGTCTTTCAAATTGCATATGCTCAAAAGGAGCTACTACTGAATATATTCCTCCATCTAAACCACCTTCTGCTTCGTAACTTTCAGCCCCCCATTTAGCTACGTTTAGTTGTTCCCATTGTGCAGCTAAAAAAGTCTTTAATCCTTCATAGGTAAAATTCATTTTTCTATAAGGTAAAGCTACGTCTACTGCGCTTGTTTCTACATCTATATATTTACTTATGTCATACGTAGTAGAGGTTGCATAAAAGTCATCTAATGTATTAACGTAAATACTTCCATCTTCTTTTGTATAAGCAACAAGATTAAACATTTTAAACAATCCTGTTAGAAAGTCTATTATTTTAATATCTGGCGTTTGTTGTGTTATAATAAATTCAAAATTAGTATCACATAAAAAAGAACCAGTTGGAAACGTAAGAGTTACTGGTGTTTCGTTTGGTTCATTATTAGTTAAAGTCCAAGTAATATTGCTAAAAGTAATTGCACTTGTTACTGTTATTATAACAGTCCATTCTCCAGCAGATACAGACGGAGAACCTAAATCTCCTCCAGATGCATTACTTGATAAAGTTGTATTTCCAGATAAACCACTAGCAGCATAAATAGATAATCCATTTTGTAAAACTTCTACTGCATATTCGGCTGTGCTAGTCGTGGCTAAACTTAATTGAAATAAAGTACTTGTATCAGAATAAGAAGCAAATTCTGGACATACTGTTAAAGTAGATACACTACTCATTCCACCCCAAACTTCAGTAGCACCACAAGTAAAAGAACCACTTGAAGTCCAACCATTAACAGAAGTTGGGAACGTAGCAACTTGGTCTCCATTACCTACACCTCCTGATTTTCTGTGAAGCCACATAAACAAATCATAATAAGCTTCGTTTGTATTAACAAAGAAATCATTGCTAAAAGAAATAGAAGGATAATTAACTTGTATTGCCTGTATAATTCTATCTACTCTTAAAGCATACTTTAAATCCGAAAATAATACTCCGTGGTCGTGAGAAGTTCCTGTGTGATAATATAAATTACCAGTATCATTTAAATGCGAAGAATTATCACTATTATAAAACAATCTTGATTGCGTTCCACTTGCACCAGAAGTTATTAAAGGCGTAACAATATCATTTGTTGATGGGTCTACTTGAAGTTTTGCTTTTATATTTGTACTGTTATAATTTAGACTTAACGTATCTAAATCACTCAAGGCACTTAACTTATCTTCTCCTAATGTATCATTTAATGTTACTGTCTCTCCAAAGAAAACTACTTTGTAAGAAAATGCTTTATTGTCTTTTAAACTAACAGAGTTTAGTTTTACTTTTCCTATTTTAAAATCAACTCCATTTAACTTGAGTATTGCACTAACTTTAATCCTTGCATCAAATCCACCTGTTATATTCCAATTATAATAATGTTTAAATATCTTATTATTTGTTGAGGAAGCTGGTAAACTAAATTGCTGACTAAAAGCAGTGAAAACTTTTGCAACATCTTTAGCATTAGTTATAGTGTCTGTTATAGTTACACTTTCATCTTTAAACAAATCTACTCTTGTATTACTTATATATAGTTCTACTACTTGCATCTATCTTATGTTGTTAATTGTATCAAAGGCAAAACTCACATCTATTGTGTAATTTATTAAACTATCTGTAAGGCTTGTTTTATATTCAAATGTTTTAGATTCTATATTAACTGCTAGTGTTTCACCACCATAATAAATCCATACTTTTTCACTTAAAAATAATTGCTCAAATACTTCATTATTACTCTCTGGATAAAAATCACTATTAAGAGTTAATCTTTGATTACCATTTTTAGTTAGTAGTTTTATTTGTGGGTCATTCGTATTGTATGTTCCGTTTGTAAGTATATTAGATTTGTATTTTTCTTCAGTTGTGTTAAGAATCAACTTTGAATTAGCAAACATCCATATTTCTTGATATGCTCCGTATTTATTTATAAATGTTAGTTTGTAAGGAGTGTATTTGCATTTTTCATAAGATTCTATATTAACTGTTGTTGTTTTTATACCAGTTGATATTTCTGCTTCATCCACATCAAAATTTCCTGTATTTGTTACATAAGTAATTTGGTCTTGAATATCTGTTTGTGATGGTATTGCAATAGTTGAAACTGTTGCACCTTGATATTTCCAAACTAGACTTGTTGCAATTGTATTATCAACAGGAATTGTTACTGTTGCATTCTTGTTTTTAAGTATTTTAGTATTAGATTGTAAAGAGTAAATATTATCAAAACTTGGATTTACTCCATCTTCAAAATATCCATAACCATAAAAAGCTCTCTCTCCTAATACATCAACTGGAGTTTGTGCTGTTGTGTTAATTGTTTCTGTAACCCTATAATCTACATAAATTGTAGTAGCTTCAGAAGTTGTTACTGGAGAAGTTGGAAAATTCCCATCAAATAAAGCAGTAATATAATCTTTTATAAGTTCAGCTATTTCAAAGTTTACTTTTGCATCAATAGCTGTTGAGTTAAGTGTATATTGTGGTGCATCTTGCCAATCTGTATTAGCTTCTCCTGTATATATATCTATTTCTAGCTTTGCACTTGTTAAATTAGTAGTTGCTAGGTTTATGAAGTATGGACTTCTTACGTTAATTTTCCCCATTATTGTTGTTTATTAAATCTATTATGTCTTGCATAAAATTTTTTTTAATCCCTTTTTTATATCTTTCAAAAGCAACTTCAAAAGGTTTGGTAAAAAATAAACTTGGTTTTATTCCTTGTGCAAATATGCTTCTTTGTAGTATAAAGCCTATTGTTCTATAATTACCTTTTTTAAATCTACCTTTTTCATCTCTTAATCTTATATTTCTTTTTTTTGCCCAATCAGCTAAAGGTTGCATTGGTGGTCTTTTAGTCTTATAACTATATGGACTATTACCACCTTTTTGTACTCCTTTTTTACCTGTTTTTTTATTATCTACCAAACTAGGATTTGCACCTTTTACACCTTTATCTAAAAATGTTCCGTACTCATCCATAATAAAATTTAAAAAAAAACTATTATCCTTTTCTTCTAAAGTATATTGAATACTATTATAAAGGTTTTTACTTACATTTCTTTTTTGTTTTGTAAGGTTAGTCCTTGATTGTTGCACTACATATTTACCAAATGCTTGTAATTCAGCTTTTATGTTTTCTAACATATTGTCATTCCGTTTGGTATTTCTACATTAAATGAAATTGTCCAACCAGCTAATTTGTTCTCAAATCTATCAACAAAAGGCTCAAAGGTTGCATCTCCTTGCAATTGATAAAGCTCTACATATAATGAACCTCTCCTTAATAATTCTATTAATCTATTACCTACTGCTAATTGTGTATTAAATACATCTTGCTCGTTATTGTTACCTCTAAATTCATTTGGTATTCCTTCTGCAAAGTTTTTGTTTTCCTCTACAATATCCATACATAATAATGATATACTAAAACTCCATACACTCTCTTGTAACACAGCATTTGTAACCATAAAATGACTTAATGGAAATATTGTTTGCTTGTTTAAATCAACATCAAATAAATCCCCATAGGTTACTGTATTAACGTATTGGTCTAATTGTAATGTTTCTCTTATTTTATCTGTTAAATTATAAAATCCTTGCATATTATTTAAATTTACTTTTTATCATTCTTGATTCTAATTCTGCTTTTTCTTTTTCAAATGCTAAATACATTAAACATTGGTGAAGGGGAAGCTTTGCAACTTCTTTAAATCTCGTAATGTCTCCTTTAGCAAGTGTATATAGTTCTGAATAACTTCCCCATTTTCTTGAGAAATTTGACCTATAGTCTGTTCCTTCAATAGTTCTTTCTCCAAATAACTCGGTATATAGTTCAGCAATTCGTTGGTTAAATTGTAAAAAAAAACCATAGCACCTAACACAACACTCAATGGCATTTGTTTCATTACCTCACTGTATTTATGGCTTCCTTCGTATTCCTCTATTAGATACTTATGCCCTTGCTTTTGTTTAAGCGGTCTGAATAATACAGCCATTGCTTTATGCATATTACCCCATTCATTTATATAGCTTGTAACATCTTTATTTTCTCCATAGGTAATTTCATCTAGGTTTGGTATAAAACCATAAGTAACTCCATTTAAATTAAATGTAGGAATGTATTTGTGTTCTTGTTTAAATAGTTTATTAATATGGTTAATTAAGTAATCTACGTCTTTATCTTTAATTTTGCCTAGCTGTTTAGTATTTATGTTGAGGATGCATTTTAGTAAATCATCATTACTTGGATTCTCAATAAGCAAGAAATCTTGATAGTCTTTTAACTTGACTTCTTTTAATGTACTAGGTATAGAAACTTCTATTTGCATAAAGTCTTTTTTAATAAACAAAAAAAGAGCTACTTTGTATAAAGCAACTCCTTTTCCCTATCAACCAAAAAATAATTATTTGTAAGTATTATACATATATAAGTATAATTCCTGTATTTTTTCAGACAATGTAATGTCTTGATAATATGTTTCTGTTCCTATTTGTTCTTTTCCAGATATATTAATATGTATTTTTACTTTACATTTATATCCTTTACTTATAGGTTTTACATATATTTTTATTTCATTTTTAAAACACCAACTTATAGCTGTCTGTATTTTTTTATGCATTAAGCAAAGCTAGGATAAATATTATCCCTAACCAAGCTACCATTGATGAAATCATTATACCTTCGTATTTTTTATTTGTTTTCATAATTTCTTTTTAAATTGTTTATATTTTAATTTAATATGTTTATCTTCTTTTTCAATAGCAAGCAAACACAGATGATGTAAAGAAGGAATATCTTTTAATAAAGTTCTAGCATCAAATGTTATAGTTACATAGCCTTCTTCTGGGTTAAGCGTGGTGGCTTGTATTACTACTTCTCCAAAATCTGAATATAAACTTGTGGTTGTATTAACGTATATTTCCATAATTAAAAATGTTTAAATGTTTCTGGTTCTTTTAATTTTTCTTGTAATTCTTTAGCTTCTAAATGATAATCAATACTTTCTTCAACTATAGTTAATAAAGTCCAGTAAGCAAGTTCTGTAATATTTTTGGCTGTTTCTCCTGTTTGTTCTATAAAGAAATCTGAACAACCTTCTTTCATACATATTCGCCAACAATCATAATAGTAAATTATTTCATTTTCTATTTGTTCGTGTATAAATTGCCAAACATCATCCGATATGTCTTGGTCATCCTCAAATTGTGAATCTTCTATAAATTCACCGATTGAATCTTTTAAATCACTTATAAAATCATATTTATTAAATTGTATCATTGTTTTATTTTTAAAGGGGTTTTTACACCCCTATTGTTATTATTTTTGTCCTCTATTTATTTTATAAGAAATTCTAAAATCTGCATAGTTTATAGCTTTTTCTAAATCAGATATAATATTATGTAATTGTAATAAGGACATTTTATCCATTTGTTTGTCATTAGTGTTAATTAATACTTTGTAAGTGTTTTCCATTTTTTTTGGTTTTTTAGTAATTAATAATATATAAATATAAACAAAAATGTTTATAACTCAAAATAAAATGATAAAAGTTTTGTAATTAATATATAAAGTAATCTCCTCGTGTTGGATTCTCTAACTGATAAGATACAGCATAACGTATAGCATCTATGCAATGATTAAACTTATCTATTGGTGTTTGTGATTTCTTTTCTAACCAAGAGTAATTATTTAACTCTTTAATTAAATCAATACTATTTGGGTCAATAATTAAATCATAATCTTGTAATAGTGATATACCAAATACTACACTACCTTGACCTTTAATAGCTGGTAACATATTACAGGTTCTTGCTAATTCATTTATAAGTCTTGGCTCTGCACTATCTCCTATTATTAAACTATCTCCAGCAAATTTTTTATTTAATACATTAATTTCAGACGTTGTAAGACCGGGTTGGCAAAAATGTAATTTAATATATATCTTTCTGTTGTTCTTGTCTATACTTGTTTCTAATAGCGTTGTAGGGTCATTACTGAATCCATAATCTTGTCCGAATACAGATTTACCTACTTCCTTAAATTCTCCTAATGACCAATTGGTAAATATAACACCCTCTGCTTTTTCTAACCACCCACCTAATATTTGATGTTTATACTTTGATGGTCTATGTTCTTTCATTTCTTTAATCCTTGAAAGATAACTTTCTGATAAATGTTCTAGGTTATCTAGGTATGTAGAGTGTATATAAGTAACATCATTCTTGGTTATGCTTTCCCCAGCTTTTATTCCTTTGGTTTCAAAAAACCTTTGGTATATCCAATGCTCTTTTGTAGATGGATTTAATATTAATATTACTCTATTGTCTGCTTGTTTTTCTCTTACAGATAAATCTATTTTATCAAATATACTTTCATCAACCAATTCTTCTGCCTCATCCATAACCCAAGTTGTAATTCCTTGCAATGATTTAAGATTTGCTGTCTGGTCTCCTGATGAGGTTTTAATACCTCTAAATAATATCTTTGAACCTGTAATAGTATTTATTATCTCATCTCTTGTTATCTTGAACCAATGCGATATGCCCATTGTTTCTAGCTTGTCTTTAAATTCTGGTATAATAGATATAGATGCAGACCTTAATGTAAATCTTGTAAATAAAATAGTTTGATTTTGAGTAAGGCTCATATACACCAATGCACCAGCTACAGCATATGATTTGCCAGAACCTCTACCACCTGTGTAAATAAAGTATCTTGAATCCACCTCATTAAAAGGTAGAAATTTAGGATTTATGTTTAATAGCTTCAATTAGTTCTTTAAAATCAATATTATTATCCTCTGCCATTGTTACGTCTAATGAATCTTTTGGATTACCATAACCACTATCCATTAAGGCTTTATATGCAGCTACATCTCCCTTACGTGCTTTGTTTATTAAAGCAAGTGTCATTATATCTTCTTGTGATAGTTTTTCGCTCTCACTTGTTAGTGGGTTCTTATACTCTTGATTGGTTGATAGCCATTTTTTGGCTACTGTGCTTCGATTTAAGCTGCCTTTAGGTCTTCCATTAGGGTTACCACTCTCTCCTTTTTTAAAAGGCTTTAAATTGTCTAGTTTGCTCATTGTTATTTCACTGTATTTATATAATCTTTTAACTCTATTTTTGCTTCCCAGTCTAATAATTCTTTGGTATCATTTTCTATAGTAGGGGAACAAAACCTTTCTCCTTTTCTTTCATCTACAAATTTCCAATCTTGATTAAACATATTTGCTACTTGAATTATGCTATATGCTTTTGGGTTTTGGAAATACCATTCGTGATTGCTATTATGTTTTACTGCCTTAACAACTCCATTAATAACATCATCAACGTGTGTAAAGCATCTGGATTGCACCCCTGGTTTTACAACACTCAATGTTTCTCTTTTTAATATCTGATTTTCAAATATACCTATTACAGTAGCATAATTTCCTGTTGTTATTTGGTATTTACCATATACATTAAAGAAGTAACATATTTCATAGGATAATCCATACCATTTATTATAATTCTTTATTAACTCTACTGCTTTTGATTTTGTCCAAGCATAAGGACTTAAGTTTTCTTTATCTCCGAATTTAGAAGATGATGCTGAATAAATTAATTTTATATTTTTCTTTTTACAATATTCTATTACTTTACTTGTGCCATAAAGATTACTTTTCATTACATAATCTATATCAACGAATGACGTACTAATTCTTGAGTATTCTCCAAAATGAAATAATGTGTCAAATGTTGCGTATGGATGCACTAAAGTTTCTATATCCCAAGTGTCGCCTTTAATATAATTAACTCCATTTATTTGATTCCTTTCTTCTCCAGTATAAAAATTATCTATTACAAATATGTTTCTTGCTTCTACTATATTATTATCTAGTAAATGGTGTATTAAATTAGTGCCTATAAATCCAGCACCTCCTGTTATTAGTATATCTTTCATTTATTGTTTTTATAAAAGTCTTTTAATGCTTTAGTTTTTAATTCTTTTACTTTGGTTAGTTTTAAATTATGTTTTTTGTTTTCTATTTTATCCCAATCAATATCATCTCTGCGTATTAATTGATGATGAAAATTACCTTTCCAATCTACATAATGATGAGGTCTATTAAATCGTATTATTGTTTTACAATACTCTGGCCATATTTCTTCCAAACTTCTAGCCTTTAATACTTTCTTTTCATATGCATTGCCTTTATATAATTCATCTTGGTTACCACCTTTCATTTTAGCAACTGTACTTGTTTTATCTATTGTAAACGCATTAAAAGATACTACACATAATTTATTACTTAATACCTGTAAACACAAATCTACATCTTCATTATACTTTAATCGCCATCTATAAGGCATATCATTTCGCATAAGCATTGCACTATAACTATGTGTATTTAAATAAAAAGGTTTTTTGTCTGATGTTCCTGGCACAACAAATGTAGAATAATTAAAGCCAGTTATTCCTATATTAGTATATCTGTCTGTAAATTCCTCTAGTATACTTATTGCTTTGGTAGAGTTACAAGGTATTTTATTACCTTTTAATACTCTTCTTATTCTACATATATTATCATCAAACACCCAGTGTCTATCGTGTCCATTTTCTATGCTATTTTCCCAACAAAAATTTCTAGCTGGATATGAGCCTACACCTAAATTAGAAAAAGGTAATTTCATTACATACTTTTCTCCAATTGATTCACAATACTTATCATATTCCTGTGGCTCTACAACTATTTTAAAATCAGTACCATCTTTTTTAAAAAACTTTGCTGTTAATGGATTCTTCCATCTGCCTTTGGATATTATATATACAGGATATTTATTTTTCATTTTTTCATTAATGGTATTTGTTTAAATGATTTCCATATTTTTGAAGGTTTTATTTCTGATTGACCTTTTTTAGTATATTCCACAAACCATTGAGGGTAAGTCTCACATAATTTTAAATTTCTTAACTTTCTGCCATCAATGTTACCTCTTTTTTTATAATCTATTGATGAATTACATCCACCTTTTATACTGCCAGAACTAGGAGTTCTAAAACTATATTTATTAAACACCATTGTAACATAACCTTCTTTTAATACTCTTACACTAAAATCCACATCCTCAGAAGTATTTGGTTGGTATCTGCTTTTTATAGAGTTATTTATCAACTGAAAACAATAAATCATTTTATTAATATCAATATCTTTTTTCTTTGCAAAAGCAAAGCCATCGTGTGTTAAACACCCAGCACCATAATTTACGCACCTGTCTGCTATTTCTTCTATGTAAAGTAACATATCTAATGGTTCAATAATTTTTTCTGTATTTCGTAAGCCTCTTGTAACATCCATTTCTCTATAATGTAAAGAATTTAAATCATCATCAACTTGCCAATGTTTACTATAACCATTTTTTTTTGACCATTCAATACAAAAATTTCTTACATAATAAATACCTTTATCATTTTCCTTTATATCAACAACTTTGTCTTTACCAAATCTATTTACATAACTGTTATAGTCTTGAGGTTCAACCATATAAAAATATTTTATATTTGAATACTCTAACAAAGTGTGTGTCTTACAAATTTCTGGTCTATCTTTTGATACAATACATATTGGATATTTATTCATAAGACAAAGAGCTTAAGTTCTTTCTTTCTCTAAATGGATAATTTGCACTCCAAGTTCTGCTACCTTCTTTTTGCGATAAGAGTTTTAATTCATATTTTTTTACAAACTCATCTCTATCTTTTTCATTTAAAAAATTAACCACAACTTTAATTGCATCTTCTTTGGATTCAAATTCTGGCATTCCTACCCATTCAGAATACTCATCTCCTTTATTAACCATAGCAACTACATCATCTGGGTTTTGCCATACATCTAAACCCCAGTCCTCTAATTCGCTAGAGTTCCATTCGTTACTTAACATATCCCATTCCCATTCTCCAAACCCTACATTATCTTTTATTACAAATTGTTTTCTTTTTTTTTCTGTTAAATTTTTAGCTTTAATTATATACACTTCTTTTAAGCCTATTTGTTGACAAGCCTTATATCTCATGTTGCCCCCAAGTATAACATTTTTTTCATCAACAACAATTGGTCTAAGTTTTAACATTTCTGGAAACTCTATAATTGATTTAACTAATTTTTTAAATCTATCATCTCTAATTAATCTAGGATTATTAGGGTTTCTGTGTATTTGATTAATTTTAACTTTTTCTATCATATGTGTTTTTTAATAAACAGTTAATTTATTTATTTGTTATTTGTTAATTGCTTCATTTAATAAATCAAATTGTTGTTGTTTCAACTTTTTGGTTAATTTTTTGCATTTTAAATATGCGTAATAAGAATCAGTATCATATTCTTTTATCTCTGGGTATATTTTATTTATACTATGCATTACATTAGCGTGGCTAAACCCTAAAGATGCTCCAATTTTTTGCAATGAATATGCTGTTTCCTCTTTACATAACTTATAGTATAAAGCTCTTGCAAAAAGGTATTCTCTTTTTCTTGACCGCTCATTTAAAGATAAATTTGTTTGTTTTTCAATTACCTTTTTTATTGTTTCCATTATCATAATTTGTTATTTTAATTTGTGTATTTGTTTTATCAATTATTTTTATAACATTAGTTAATATATTAAATTTTATCCATTCTATTGCTGTATGTATTCCAGCACATTCTAAATACATTTCTTTATCTTGATACTCATCTAACATAAATTGTATGTCCTCAATAGACAATCCATTCTCAAATTCATATAATGTAAGTTCGTGATATTCTCTTATAATTTCATTTTTTAAACCTTTACTCAAGTTGTAGCCTTAATAAGTTATAGCATTGTATGTATTTTAATTTTGCTTTTGATTTGTATATTTTTCTAAATAATTCATATGTCTTTTTAGTAAATTGGTAATGTGTTTTGCAACCATTAAATATTTTACTTGCATATACCTTTCCGTAACCCTTACAATAATTAACATTGTCTGCACCATCTCCAATTATCATTTGCTCATAAAAATTATATAAAGCTTGTTTTTCGCTTATATCATATATACATCTGTGTTTATAATGGTAATTATATATTAAAGCTGGTAATTGTTTATAGTCTTTGTCAATAGATATTATTAAAACATTATCTCTACCAAATTCATTAGATAATTTATACCAATACTTTGCAACAATATCATCTGTTTCCATTCCATAAGCTTTTTTGCTATCATATAAAACAGTTACCAATTCGTGCATCTCATTTAATAATGGTGGTAATTCTACATTTAATCTGTTTGCTTTATAGTTTTTATCTAGTACTTTTCTAAAATTACCTCTACTATTATTAAAAAATATATACTCTTTTACATCATAATTATCTTCCAACCTATTTGCAATTGACATAAATACCTCATCAAATTTACCTATGGCTTCCTCTATTGTTTCTACATTGCAACAAGAGGAATATACCAAACTATCTGCATCAAATAAAACTATCATAGGTCTTCTATTATATCGTTAGCTTGTTCTTCTAAATTTTCAATAACATCTTGACCTAATATATCTATAATGTCTTGTCCTCCACATAGCACTTGATGACAATCAAAATAACTACTATAGCTTGGATAATCATAATTACCATTTTGTCCTTTGTTAAATTCGCCAACGACAACCAAGACTATGTCATCATATTGTACTGTTACTTCTTTTTTCATTGTTTTGTTATTTAGAGTTAAAATTTTCTTTATATAAATCATCAAATAAATCTGTTGGGCAATTTAATGATTGTAATAATTTTACATATTCTAAATAATTTTCTTGTAATGGATTTAAATTTTCTTTAGTTTTCATTGTTTTATTTTAAAATTAATAATATATAAATATAAACAATTTTGTTTATAAAAAAAATTATTCTTTATAATCTTTTGTAGCTTTAGTAAGAAATTTATCTATTGCATCAATTTTTTTGGATTGCTTTTCTATTGCTACATATAAAGTAGCTACTGTTGCTTCTAGTATCTTAAACCTTTCTTTAGTTGTGTATTTTTTATTTTTCATAATTCCATTAGTTCATTAATTACTGTATGCCCTCCTAAAACTACTGCACAAGCAATAGCTGGTTTTTTACCTCTTTTAGCGTATGCCATAGCGTAAGCAGTTGCATCTATACCACAACCTATTTGTGTTCCAAAGACTTTAAAATTTTGACCTACATACCACTCTGTGTAACATTGTGTGTGTAAATGCCCTTGTATAGTGCTTTGCATATCTGCCCTACATTTCATACGTGCAGTACCAGCTTCACCGTGTATATATTGCACACCATCAATAACAACTCTATCAACAAATTTCCATTCAGGTACTTCCAGCACATCTTTGTAAGCCTTTATCCATTTTTTTGGCACAGCACTTGTTTGTGCTTTACGCATTATAAGTCTATCGTGATTTCCTATTGTAACGTGTGCTTTAGGAAAAGCATTATACCATTTAGCTATTTTACTTATTGCAAGTTCTAACTCTTGACCTCCACCCATACCATCAGCATCTGATTCGTGATATGAACTATAATGATTATCTATTACATCTCCTATAAATACAACTCTATTACAATTATACTTTGCATAAGTTTCTTGGCAATGCTCTAAATATCCATCTAAACAAAATGGCTCGTGTAAATCCCCAATTGCTAATACTCGAGTTTCTTTTTTAGTTAAATTTTCAAATGCTACTTTTTTATTTCCGTTAAGTCTTGGTCTAATTTCCATAAGCTTTGTATAAAGAGTTTAATTCATTTGTAATAGCACGAATACAACTACCGCAAGAGGTCATTTGTTTTTTATCATTAAATACTCTGTTGTATATTTTCAGTAAATCTTTTTGTTCTCCTGGGGTTACAGAACCAGATTTTTTACCAAACCAATATTTTAAATAATTATATTCACTTTCATTTAAACATTCTGGTTTTCTTTTTTTTGGAAATAGTTTATTAAGTTTCTCTTTTCTTTCTTCGCATCCACAATCCTCACCAAATGCCCATTTTACTAATTTCTTTATTCCTGTTGCTTCAGTAAACTTTTCAATTTGGTCGCCTAGACCTTCTACTTTTTTTTTCATATTTTTAATTTATTAATATTCCAATTTTCACCAATTTTATTTAAAGTACTTGTAAGAGATGAAGATACAGTATGCCATTTACCAGCAAAAAAATATTTTTCTACCATACAATCAAATAAAGGTATATCTTTTGTGTCATCTTTAAAGTTATGTGTTACAAATAAAACTATACTTTTATGCGTATGCCAACTACTACATATTCTTTCCAAAACTAGTCTTTGTCCAGTAGGTAAATCATTATTAATTTTTTTTACTTCTATTAATATTAATGCTTCATTATTAAATTCTAATACTGCATCAATATCTGTTGGATGTATTTTACCATTTTCTATTCCTGTAAAATCAATACCTTGTTTTGTTTGGTTGCTATTTCTTATTAAACTTTTCATATTAAATCATAATCTTCATTTTTAAAATCCTCATAATCTTCTCCAAATTTTTCTTTCATTATTTGTTTCCCTTTTTTTAAAGTATGGAATATATTAACAAAACTTATTTTTGTATCTTTTGCCATACCTCTTATGCTTAAATGTGTATCACGATATATCTCAAATATACCTACATCATAAAAATGCCAATTTTTTAACTCCTCATCCATTTTATTACATAATTTTGCATATGCTTCTTCCTTTTTAATATCATCCTTTGCAGTTAATTTTTTTATATCCTCATCTAATATTTCAGTAAAATCATTGTCTTTGTAAAATTCCTCTATTTGTATTTTATTTATTTTACTTTTTTGTCGCATATATTCTATAAAAATTGAATACAAAACCAAATATATGTATCGGCTATTTACCTTTCCATTCACGATGGTTTTTTTTTCATCTGCATATTTATTAATCTTTAAATACATTTCTTGTACTATGTCTTCTGAATAATTACCAGCACCAAATTTTTGTACTAATTTAATCCAATATGTATGCTTTTCAGCAACTTTACTTAACCAATTTTCCATATTAAAAACTTACACCCTCTAGTGGATTGTACAAATTACCAATTATTTCTGGTAATCCAACATTATTTACTTTAAAACTAAATGTGTCAAAAGCATAACCTCTACTTCTTTTACATTTAACCGTTATCCAATCCTTGTTTACTGTGTTTGTTTCTAATTGTATTTGTGTTTCTGTTTTTTTCTCTAATAAGCTCCCTAAATGCCCTGTTGGCTTATCTGAACCAAAGTTACTATGTATGACAGTAATAATATGGCAAGAAAACTTTTGCGACCATTCCATAATTTTTTGTACAACATTATTGCTTTGCTCTAAATCATTAACATCTGATACTAAATCAGCTATACCATCTATAACAACCAATCCAACATTATCTTTTTCTATTTTTTCTTTTAAATAATATTCTATAAATTGTATCCTATGTCTAAAACCTACAGTACGTAATCCAAATGTATGGTAACAACCTACATCGTTACCACCATTCATATCCACTACCCTTCGAAATACTCTTTGTGCGTGGAATTTACCTTGTTCTGTGTCAAAATGTATTAAACATTTATTATCTCTATGTCCTTTTAAATCGCCACCAAATTTATTAGAACCTCCTAAATAAACAGAAGCCAATAAACTTATAAAAAAAGTTTTCATTGTTTTAGGCGGAGCTTGTACAAATGAAAAGTTACCATAAGTTCCTATTGGTATTGGTAATGTTTTTGTTCCTTTTAAAGATGTTATGGTCGTTTCACCCATTGAAATTGCTACTGGAGGATATTCAACAATATCTGTTGTGTTTATTATGCACTCATCCTCAAGGAGTTGCATATATAGTCTTGTTTCATCTGTCATAAAAAAAGGGGGTTGTTAGCCCCCGTATGTTAAAATGGTAAATCTGTATTTAGCACAACTTTGTTTTCTGTTAATTCTTTATTTTCCTCTTGTACTGCTTTAACACAACTACCATCTGTCCAAATTACCTTGCCATTACCTAAATAATTTTTAGGCTTTTTAGCTTCTCTTTCCTCTAGTGTTTGTGAATCATAAGCTGTAACATTTTGACCGAATTGGTTTGTGTCATCATTTACGCTTATTATAAAATTATAATAGATTCCTTTTTTACCTTTTACAAATTTTTCTTTTGGTAAATTTTCAACATTGATTTTTAAATTTAATAGTGCACTCATAGTTTTTATTTAAAATTAATAATTATTCTTTAATTGTTTTTATTTTTTTTTTAAAGTCTTCTGATTCATCCTCGCCAAATACTCCTAGTTCATAAAAACCTGTTAATTTAAGTACTGCTCTGGATAAAGCTCTTTTTTCAGCCATTTCTGCTACATACCAAGTATTACAATTGCCATCTTTAAATGAACCACCTTTTAATGCAGAGCCAAAAGTTTCAATCAATGTACTTGGAGCACTATTAATAAATGCAATGGCTTTAAATACTGCAAAGTTGGTTTCGCATTTTATAACTTCATAGTTAATATTAATTTTTTCTTTGGCTTGTATTTTTTCAATACCCATTCTTGTAATAATTACATAATGTTGATGCTTATATACATCATCTTTTGTTAGTTCGTACTTCTTGTACAATTCTAATAGTTTTTCTCTATTCATTTGTTTTAGTTTTTAATCGTTTCATTTTTCTGTATTTTTCTACATAATATGATTGGTTATCAATCACAATTTTAGATTCTTTTATAAATTTATGCAATTTACTTCCGTTAAAATAATGAGAAGGGTAATAAATATTGCCATCTATTGTATATGTTTTTAAAGGATTAAATATACCTTTTACTTTTTTAATTATTTTTTTCATTTAATAAATGTTTTCTGATTTCTTGTTTAATATTACTATTATTTAATCTTAACTCTCTGTTTTCTATATGCATTGAGTTAATATAAAAATACATTTCGCTTAATGCCTTCATATATTTATCGCTTTCCTTAGGTTTTGTTTTATTAAACTCTAACAATAAATGAGCTAATAATTGGTAATTACTATGAAAATTAATCTCTTGTATTGTCATTTAATACTTCTTTTTTAACTATATGTTTGTATGCAATAGGGCAATCCTCATCACATAACTCAAATATAAATGTTTCTAAATTAGTTATTTTTTTGTTTGCTTTACATAATTCTCTCTGTAATGCATCTATTTGCATATTTTTAAAAGTATATAAATCTCTTACTGTTTCGTGTATAGGTTGGTTTTTCATTTTTTTTATTTTAAAATTCACATTCTTTATCATCTGCATATTCGATAGCATCTTGATACAATGCGCTATCTATTTCTTCAACATAATCAGCGAAATTATTAAACCAGTGTATAACTAATTCTTTATTTTTTATTTTATATCTCATTTGATGTATCGCTAAAATTATTAATAAATGTTTTTACACCAGAGCCATTAGATAGTTGTATAATACCTTTATAGCGTATTGCACAATATAATGCTTTAGTATAATCAGTTTCTTTGACCTTTCCGTGTTTAGTTGTTATTATATAATACATATTATTTATTTTTAATAGCTTTAATAACAATTTTCATAGTTTTAAGATTTTCTTTGTTTGGTTCTTTTTGTAGGCATCCATAGTGAAACCATAAGTCTTCCAGAGACCATTTAGAGTAAAAAATTAAAGAGTTAATTTCAGGTGTAAAAATATTTTCCATTGTTTTGTTTTTTTAAGATATATAAATATAATCAAAATTGTTTATAAAAAAAAATTTATTTAAAGGTATTTACAAAAAAAAAGGGATTCTATAGTGCTTGTTAACCAAAACAAGTCGCCTATAAAACCCCTCAGAAAACAAAACAAAACAAGATTTATTTTAAGTTAGCTAGTAATTCATTGTAATAGTCAATCATTTCTAATAATTGATAATTACTGTATTTTGTTATTTCTCTGCTTTTATTTTGCAATTCCAGTGCTGTGCCTTCTCCATATGCTTGTTCTAAATACAATCCATATTTAAATTGTTCTCCATATCTAAATACATTACATCCACTACATTGAACTTGTACATTCGTTTCATCCCATCTGGTCGAGTAATGCTTTCTGCTCATAAAGTGTCCAGCTTGTAACTCTTTCCAATGTGCTTTTTTACCACAAGTAACACATTCTGCTATTTTATTAACTGCAAATCTTCTTCTTATATATTGGCTAAATACGGTATCAAGTTTTTTAACAATTGTTTTTCTTGATGGTTTTTTAGGCATTATATTATCTCATTATCTATTTGCTGTATTAAATAACGTAAGTCTTCTTTACTAAATTTCCCCTCTATAGTATCTTTATATGTAGAAAGTTTTAACTCATAAAATTCAGTTTGGTCTTTATACCTATTTATTTTTACAGAAATATTCATACTCAAATATATGATAAATTAAATTAATTTACAAAAAAATTAAAAAATTATTTTATTTATTCAGGTAATTGTAATAAATTTAAAATTTTAATATTTAATAAATATTTAAAAAAATATATATATATATAAATTTAATAATAATGAGTTAAGGGGGTTTTCTTTATTTCTTTATGCTCTGAACTTTTTCAAATCCTCTACTTCCAAAATAAGCTCCAATTATTAAAGACAACAAACTTGTAATATTTTCTAAAGAATAATCAAGAAACCAACCTATTACATAAGAAACAGAAAAAAATACTAATGTCATTGGTCTTACATTTTTGCTTAACCAACTATCGCTAGTCATATCGCTATTCCATCTTTTAGAGACCTCTTGCATTTCAATTGAATCCATTTCAAGCAGTTTTAAGGCTGTTTCTTTATCTTTAGGTGGTAACGACTGGTCTTTAACTATAAGCTCCTTAGCAATGCTTAAAATACGTGTAGAGGGTATTATAGACCCAATAACATCTACAATATTAGAGCCATTTTTATTTAAAAACTGACCTACCTTTGTATCTTTAAACTTCTTCGCCATAACCCCATTTAAAATGTAAACAAATAAATATTAAGTAAATGTTTAGTTCTTCATTATCTTCTTCATCTAATGCTGGATGATATTCCCAACCTAACATTAAACCTCTTTCAATAATAAAACTAAATCCTATAAACATATTATAATTTTTTTTGATAATCCCATCTAGCTCTTTCTCCTCTTATATCGTAATGTACAAAAGAATCGTACAAACCTAATCCACCTTGTAACATATCTCCGTTTTCGATAAGTCTTTCTATTGTATTGTAAACTTCTAAAGGTGTCATTGATTTTATAGAAATATCTGCTGCTCTACCCATTATATGTTGGCTTGATTTTACCCCACCGATAGAAGCATTGTATTCTTCAGACCTATATGCACTATTTATATGTATTGGTTTTCCTAATTCATCTCTTAATACTTGTAGTTGGTTAGCAACTTTAACAACATTATGATAAACATTTATAGGCATTTCACAAACACCACAATTGCAATTACAATCAAATTCCTCTCTAGTAAAGTTTTTTGTCATTGTTTCTTTTTGTTCATTAGATACCATTTTTGTAATGTATATCCAATAGTGATAAGCAAAAGTGCGATTTTAAGTATTATATCTATATCAGTTAATGATATACCTAAAGTTCCCATATTTATAAATAATGTTTTATAATCTTGTATCATTTTAATTCTCTTTTTTTTGTTTAACTAATGGAGCAGAAACAGAATTATTATTTATAGTAGGTTTTATTCCAATAGGCGTTATTATGACAGGTCTGTTTGGTTTTGGTTTATATGGTCTAATTATTACAGGAGGATTATTGTAATAATTGTAAGGGTGTTGATTGTAAGCATTTCTATAATAATAGTTATTATATACTTTTGGTCTTAAAGAATTTACATCAATTAGAATTGTATCTCCTTGATTAGTTACTCCTAATACTTTAACAAAGGTAAATCCTACCTCTGTCGATGCGCAACCATAGATTAATAAAATAAAAAAGAATACTAAAATTTTTTTCATTTCTTATCTATTTCTTTTAGTTTGCTTATTGCCCAATTAACACCAGCACTTCCACCCCAAGCATCCCACATTAATCCTCCACATCCTTCAGAATAAGGAACGTCTTTATGTTGTTGATGTCTTTTGAAAGAAGCCATTCTTGAAATAGTATCTC
>Ga0209532_1000744_pt1 | contig 27607 bp, 28 predicted proteins | sample COG_02_FD_184746 | JGI IMG/M metagenome (GOLD analysis project Ga0209532, IMG submission 184746) | Pelagic Microbial community sample from North Sea - COGITO 998_met_02 (SPAdes) (version 2) | ecosystem: Environmental > Aquatic > Marine > Neritic zone/Coastal water | place: Helgoland, sampling... | reverse complement strand
TTAATGTTTTCTATTGAGAACAGTAACCTAACTATCAAGAATAAAAATAAAAAGGTAATTATTAATAAAAAAATATCGCTCAGAAACATGAAAATCTTTTAATACAAAGCTATCAAATTTCAAATAAATTGCTTTGAATTCAAGCAATTACTTTTACAAACTAACTAATTGATTTTCAGGTTATAATAAGTTTTTTTTAAAAAAAACTATCAAAAAAACAGAAGTTTACATAAAATTTGAGGTATCTCAATTAATAAATAACATAGTTTTTGATTTTTTATTTGAGTGTTTTTTTTGGACTTTGTTGTTATTTGCAATTAATCAATTTTAAACTTGATGATTGACATTTTTATTATTTTGTTTTTCCCTTTCCTTTTAAGTCTAATTGGTACATTTTTATTTTCACAAGTTTTTTTATCTCAGATAGATAGCTTGTCGTTGCAAGGCACCTTTTTAAGCAGGACTAAGAAAAAACGCATCAAGCTAAATGCAGGCTCTGTTGTACTTTTCGCAGGTTCTTCCCTTTCAATTATCTTTGTTCTTGCTCTGGGTTTTGTTCCTCCTCCAGTGTTTGTAAAAATTTTACTTTTAGGTCTAGTGCTTGTTTTAGTTGGATTAAATACTAAAATACGCTCCCTAAATGCTAAGTCGATTTTCTTTTTCAAGTTGCTATTTGCAATAATTGTTGTGACCTTGTTGCAATCACCTTTTTTGAAGCTTGATGGAGTGTTGGCTTTTACCCTTGCTGTGGGTTTTGCTATTTGTTGTGTTTATTTTGTGAGTATCCTAAATCTCATGAAGAGAACTGCAATTCTATTTTCAATAAGTGTCACTGTGTTTGGCGCTGTATTGGGTATTTACACTCAAGATAATGTTTTAATAGCGACCAATTTCTCTGTGCTAGGTTCTTTGTTGGCTTTTAGTTATTTTAATTTTTCTGAATCAAGAAAAATAGAACTTGGCTTTACCGGTGAAATGCTTATTGGATTTGCTATTGCAGCCCAAGTGATGTATTTGTATGCTTCTGGAATTGATACAACTAGTTTTAAAAATTTCTTGCCCTTCGCAATTTTATTATTCTTGTATCCTGTAGGTGATGCCTTGCAGTATTTTGCAATCAAAGGAATCAATAAAGCGTTTAATAAAAAGATAAAGGAGTGTCAAATACACGAGTATTTTTCAAGCGCTAATATGCCTAAAACCAATGCGATGATTATACTTGTATTTGCATTTGTGCAGTTTTTTGTTTTAGCCTCCATATTGTTAAACTTTGGGTTTATGTAATGTTTATTGATACGCTGCTCTTCACTTTCCGCTTTTATTAACCTTTCTATTTTTTTTTGCAGTATTCCATCTTAAATTAGTGATTTAAAACCTGTGCTTATCTTTTGTAAAACCTTCCTATTTTTCTTTCATTTTGAGTGTAATTTTTTGTAATTTGTAGGTAATAACCTGCTTTTTGATGATTTTTTTAACTCCCTATTTTGCAGTGCTTTATAAAGACGCTTTTTTAATATTTTAAACGTAGTTGATATGCCGTGGTATGTTGTTGTCACAAGGCCAAGGGCCGAGCTAAAAGTTAAAGATCGCCTCAAGGCCATTGGGGTAGAAGTTTGCTGTCCTACTCGGGTAGAGAAAAGGCAATGGAGTGACCGCGTTAAAAAAGTAGAGGTGCCACTATTGCCCTCTATGGTGCTGGTGTTTTTGGAGGTTAAAGACAGAGAGCTTATCTTTTCTGTGCCGGGTGTTGTGCGGTATCTTTTTTATCTTGGTAAACCGGCAGTGGTGCCAAAAAAAGAGGTGGAACTTCTTAACGACATCGAGAAAAAAGGAACAAACATTTTAGCCATTAAAGCGATTAAGGCTGGAGATATTATAGATGTGCCTGGTTTTGGAGCTACTGCTCAAAAAGGTAAAGTAAGACACATATCTGGCAACAAATGCTGGGTGGTGTTGGAGCGTCTAGGTTTTGTAGTAACCCTGCAGCTAGAATAGCTTAAGGCCCAGTGCTTATTAAATAAGCACTGGTTTTTTTTAATACAATAAAAATCAAACCATTACAAAAATGTAATGGGACTTGAGGTGGCGAAGCCGTGGAGGATGGGTATTATTCTTGTATAAATCTTTTTGAGTAAATAATAAAACTTTAAATGTTAGAAGATAAAAAGTTGCCTGTAACAGTTTATGAGAAACAGCGTAAAATTAATCTCGTAAAGTTATTAGGGCAAACCCTTACCGATTTTTTTGGATCTCATTTTTTGGCCTTACAACTCACTAGGCGAGATGTAAGTGCGCAATACCGGCAATCCTATTTTGGTATATTATGGCTCTTTATTACCCCACTGGCCTCTGCGGCAATTTGGGTGTTTTTAAATAGCTCTGGTACAATTACAATAACAGATACCGGCATACCCTATCCTGTATATGCATTTTCTGGCACTTTAATTTGGTCTATATTATTGGAGTCAATAAATGCTCCTATGGCTAGCACTAATGCCGCACGGGGTATTATTAGTAAAATCAATTTTCCGAAAGAGGCCCTTGTGCTATCTGGTATTTACAAGCTACTGTTTAACAGTAGTTTTAAAGTGCTATTACTGGTAGTTTTTATTTTCGCTTTTGGAGTTGGCTTTCATTGGTCTTTGCTGTTACTACCTCTGGTTTTAGTAATGGCAGTTGTTTTTGGAACCTCACTCGGTCTTTTAATAACACCTATTGGGTTGTTGTATAGTGATGTGTCTCGTTTAATTAGCATGGGGCTTTCTTTGCTTATGTACGTTACCCCGGTGGTGTATGGTATTCCAAAAACGGGTATCATGAAAACCATTATGACCTATAATCCATTTACGCCATTTATTTTAACTATTAGAGATGTTGCCGTTGGCTGTTCTCCAGAATTTTTAAATTATTTTATAGGCCTAACAGGGCTTGGAATAGTCTTGTTTTTTATTGGGCTAGTTATTTATAGAGTATCTATCCCGGTAATTGTAGAACGTTTAAGCGCATAGATATGGAAAACGAGGTTTTAGTTAAAGTAGAGGGGCTTTCCAAAAAATTCTGTAAAGATTTAAAAACAAGTCTATGGTATGGGGTTAAAGATTTGGTATCTGGCATAACAGGTAGCCAGGCCAATAGACCATTGCGTGATAAAGAGTTTTGGGCAGTCAAAGACATTAGTTTTGAGCTGCGCCGCGGCGAGTGTTTAGGACTTATAGGACATAACGGCGCGGGTAAATCTACGCTATTAAAAATTTTAAACGGGCTTATTAACCCAGATGAAGGATCTGTAACCATGCGAGGCCGTGTTGGCGCTTTAATAGAACTTGGTGCTGGGTTTAACCCCATACTTACGGGTAGAGAAAATATTTATAACAACGGCGCTGTGCTTGGGTTTACTCGTAAAGAGATAGATGCAAAAGTAGAAGAGATTATAGATTTCTCTGAGATACGTGAGTTTATAGACATGCCAGTACAAAACTACAGTAGCGGTATGAAGGTACGTTTAGGGTTTGCTGTAGCCGTGCAGATGGAGCCAGATGTTTTAATTATTGACGAGGTGTTGGCTGTTGGGGACGCCAATTTTATAGTTAAGTCATACAATAGAATCAATGAATTAATTAAAACATGCGCAGTTATTTTTGTTTCTCATAGTATGCCACAAGTAGCAAAACTTGTAGATAAAATTATTTATTTAGAACGTGGAATTGCTCTTGAGTATTCAAAAAATAAAAATGAGGTAATAAATAATTATCTTTCTAAACAGGTTGACATCGAGGCATACTCTGTAACTGGGGGAGAAAATGTTAAGACTTTTGATATTTTAAAAAACACTAAAAGTATTTTAAACTCTGAAATTGAGATTGATTTCATGTCCAATTTAAACATTAATACTAGTTTTAAACTAACTAGTTTAGAAGATGAGTTTTGTAGTATTGTTGTAAAGTTTTTTGATTCTGAATTGAGGCCTTGTAGCGTATTTCAGAGTAAAAGAACTTCTTGCTTTACTGATGAGGTAAATTTAGATATTACAATTAATAATATAAACCTCTCGCCGGGTGTGTATGCCGTAACAATTTGGTTGTTATCACATGTAGATGAAAATAATCCAGATGAAACTATTGTTCTTGGAGTAGAATCTGCTTTTAGGCTTAGGGTAGTAGGAGAGTCAATCTCTAATTTTGCTTTTTCAAGATACAAGGGAAGTTTAGTTAATAAAATTTTAGCAAATAAAAATGATTAATAAATTATTAAATAAAATTGGTTTTCAATTAATTAAAAAATATCCTAGCCCTGAAATAATTGTAAAAGAAACGCATACTGCAATAAATAAACCCAAGCTTATTGGCACGGATGAAAAAGGCAAATTGTATCAGTGTGATTATGATATGAAATTATACCTAGATCCTATCTCTTACGTGGATGCGATGATTTTACAGCATAATATTTGGGAAAAAGAAAGTGTTGATATAGTGCAGCTATTAGTTAAAGAGGGTGATGTAGTATTGGATGTGGGTGCTAATTTTGGGTATTATTCACTAATGTTTTCAAAATTAGTTGGATTAAAAGGCAGGGTAATAGCCAGTGAACCAACAGTTTTTTTTAGAGAAAGATTAAATACTCATATTAAAACCAACGCTGTTACAAACGTAAAGGTTTTACCTTTTGGGTTTTCTGACAAGGACGATACACTTGATATAAAAATTGATGCTTCTACCGCTACAATGCATATGCCAGAAACAGATTCATTTTTAATATCTGAAACAATTGAACTTATAACTCTAGACAAACATGTTAAAGAAAATAAAATCGAAAGATTAGATTTTATTAAAGTTGATATTGATGGGCATGAGCCTCAATTTTTAAAGGGGGCAGCTCATACAATTTCACGATTTAAACCTGATATATTATTAGAAATTAACCCGATAAACTATTATTTGGCTGGAGTTGCTATTTGGGATTTTTATGATCAAATAAAGAGTTTTGGCTACAATATTTTTCATGAAAAAACAAAACATGAAATTACCACAAAGTTAGAATTTCTAAAAAAGTGCGGGAATTTTTCCTGGCAAGGAACCTGGGACACCCCTTTTAGTGTTAATGTTTTGCTTAGTATTAAAAACCCTTTTTAATCTTAAAAGTTGAATTCAATTAAATCTCTTTCAATTATTACTGTAAACCTTGATGACAAATCAGGTCTTTCTAGAACTGTAGAAAGCATAAAAAATCAAAATTTTCAAGATTTTGAGTTTATAATAATTGATGGTGGCTCTAAAGATGAAAGCCTAGAGGTAATAAAAGAAAATGAATCACTAATTGATTACTGGGTTTCTGAAAAGGATTCAGGTATTTACAATGCCATGAATAAGGGTATTAATAAGGCATCTGGAAAATATATATTGTTTTTAAACTCTGGAGATTATCTTTTATCTAAAGATGCCCTAAGTATAGATTTTAAAACAATTACTCAGGACATTGTGTATGGTTATTTAACTCATAATAACAACAATGTTTTAAACACCTCTGCATACAAAGACAATATAGATTTAGGGTTTTTCTTTAAATCAACACTTCCTCATGGATCCACTTTTATTAAAAGAGAGCTGTTTTTAAACTATGGTTTATATAAAACAGATTATATAATTGTTTCTGATTGGATCTTTTTTCTTGAAAGAATTGTAATTGATAGCTGTAGTACCTTAAATTTAAACAAAGCAGTTTCTGTTTTCACTTTAGGAGGTATCAGCACCAGGCCAGAAAATAAAGACTTAGTTACACAAGAGCGGGATAGATATCTCAATACCATTATGCCAAGTTTTGTGCAAGCATACATTCAAAGCACTATTATAAGAGAAAGAAACTCCAAGCAGGTAGAATTTAAAAATAAAGCATTGCAATCAAGCCTAATAGCTGATATTGAAAATCTTAAACGTTTAAAAGGTTTGAAAATGTTAAAACAACTCAATAATCTTATAGATTTTTGTTACAAACGTATTTCTAGATAATATGGACACTTTAGTATCTATAATAGTACCAGTGTATAATGTAGAAGCTTATATACTAGATTGTTTAAATAGTATTTTTGCTCAAGATTATACTACTATTGAGGTAATAGCTATAAATGATGGCTCTACAGATACCTCCCTTGAAATACTTAACAATTATGCTGACAAAGAGTCTAGATTAAAAATCATAACCCAAAATAATAAAGGACTGAGCGGTGCAAGAAATACCGGGCTAGATTATGCTAGTGGAGAAATTATAGTTTTTGTAGACAGTGATGATACAATAGCCTCCACGTTAGTAAGTAGGTGTATTAATTGTTTTAAAACATCTAATATTGATGTTGTTAGTTTTAATCATGGTGTTTTTTTAGATAACACCGCTCAATTAAAACCATTAATAAAGCAGGTTGAAGAAGGTATTTTACAAGCCCATAATTATTTTAAAAAAGCACAACAATTAGAAACCAATACATGGATAGCCTCTTGCTTTTATGGGTATAAGTCCTCTTTTATAAAAAACAATAACCTTCGTTTTTGGGAGGGTATCATTCATGAAGACGTATTATTTACTCCCATGGCATTGACTTTTGCAAATACAATACATGTGCTGCCAGATATTTTATATTATTACAGAAAACGAGAAGGCTCAATTACGTATAACAACATAAAAACAGAAAAAAGTTTAAAAGATCATTTGTTTATTATAAACTCTCTTTATGGTTTTTCAAAAAAACAAATAGATGTTAAAAAACAGTTGTTGCTGTTTAATTTTATAGCACAGCGTTATGTTTTTGTTATTGAACATAGTAAAACAATTTCATCAAAATTATATAAACAAACATTAGCCTCTCTTGTTAAAAAGAAACAAGTTTTAAAATTAATTCCAACTACTTTTTATCGCAAACATATAGAAACAGAAACTGGCTATATGTTTAGAATCCTAAACGGTTATATATTTAAATGGCCAAGGCGTATTTATAAATACCAAATTAAATCACTTTTTAGTAAATGAGAGTTTTGGTTCCTGTATATGATAAACAGCTTTTTATAACTGAAGTTATTAAAAGCTACAATACGCTTTGCACTGTAGAAACGAGTTTTTATAATTTCTGGTTAAACAAAGGAACGTATGATGTTATCCATTTGCATTGGCCAGAGTACTTATTTAAATGGAAGCCCCCCACAGATATAGAGTTATTACTTTTAGAAAAGGTTTTAAAAAAGTGGCAAGAAAATGGCGCTAAAATTGTAATTACAAGACATAATTATTTGCCACACCAACCTAGTCCAGAGCGTTTTGAGCCTTTGTATGAAGTTATTTACAAAACTGTAGATGCAGTAATACATTTGGGAGCGTATAGTATTAAAGAGTATAAGATACGGTATGAAGGTTTGCTGCCAAAAAAACAAGTTCAGGCTCATATACCACATCCTATTTTTACCAACTACCCCAATACGGTAACGAAAAGTGAGGCAAGACAACACTTAAATATTGGTAAAGACACCGTGGTAATGTTAGTCTTTGGTGAAGTGCGTAAAGCATCAGAAAAGAATTTAGTGTTGGAGGCTTTTGATGCTATTGACACAAAAGACAAACTGCTTATAGCGCCAGGCTGGAAATTTAGTAAAACTAAAGAACCCATTAATAGTTTAAAATGGCTTAAAGTTAAGCAGTCCAAAAAATACCGTATTACACAAGAGTTTATAAAAAATCAGAGGGTGCAGCATTATTTTAAGGCAGCAAATTTTGTCTTTTTACCGCGCATAGATACATTAAATTCTGGAGTACCATTTTTGGCGGCTTTTTTTAACACGCCTATTGTAGGTTGTAAAACGGGTAATATAACTCAAGTTTTAAAAGAAAACGGGATGCCTTCCTTAAATGTTATAAATCGTGAGCAAATTAAAACGGCTATAAATCAAGTTCTTTTAATTAAGGAAGACGATGCTAATTATGCGTTTATTGAAAAAGACAACCAAGCGATGGTAGTAGGGGAAAAACATCTAGAATTATTCAACATGCTAATTAATAGTTGATTTGAATACTTCTAATTCTAAAATTAGGGTATAATTAAAAAAAATCTAACACTCTACAAATGTTAAAAAAATTCTATCGCACTATACACGTATCAAGGGATATATTTAAGATTAATAACAGATTTTTATTTGATAAAAAGAGATTTCGTTTTTTAGACTTATCTAAAGTTAAACCAAACTTAATTATTCTGGGTAGTCAAAAGTGTGGTACTACTTCTTTACATAATTATTTAAATGAGCATCCTGATATTTTTATGTCTACCCCCATCAAAGAGCCGGGCTATTATATGTTTGATAATTGGTCTAAAAATTATTGGAATACCAAGGGTGTTAATGTAAAAACAAAACAAGAACTTTTAATAGATCATATGTTAAAAGGCTATGCCGGACAACCATATTTTGGCGAAAGCTCAACCTATTATACTCAAGATGAACGTGAAATCCAATATCAAATTCCGGAACATATAATTAATGAGATTGGGATTCCGAAATTTATTTACATAATCAGAAATCCTCTTGAGCGTTTGGTTTCTGTTTTTTATCATATCAAAAAGTTTAATGGTTACAAAGAATCTTTTGAACATATGCTTAGTTCTGACAAGAGTTATTTAAACACGAGTCTTTATTTTTCTAGACTTAAAGCTTATGTTGATGTTTTTGGTAAAGAAAATATAAAACTTGTTTTTTTTCAAGATTTGGTAAAACAACCACATCTTTTGATGTCCGAAATCTATAATTTTTTAGAATTAGGTGATTATCAGCATAGTGGTTTTAAAAGATTTAACAACACTTCACCAAAACAAAAAGTCAAGTTTACAACAATTTCGTTTCAAGCTATCATAGGGCCTATTAAAAAAGAAAAGATATTGCTAGAAAAACAGTTTAATTTAAACCTAGATTGGAACTTAGCTAAAGAAGATTGGGTATTGTAAAATTAAATGAGCACTAATTTAATTAGCTTAATGCACAAAATAAGCGTCATTATACCCACTTATAATCGAGCAAAACAATTCGGGATTGTATTGATAGAGTTATAAATCAAACGTTAATGCTCCAAGAAATCATAGCCATTAATGACTGTTCTATTGATGATACCCTGCAGGTAGTAAAACATTACTATCACCAACTAGTTAAAATTATACAACTTCAAAAAAATTCAGGAGCACAAAAAGCCAGAAACGAGGTCATAAAAGCAGCAACGGGAGAATGGATCGCTTTTTTAGATTCTGATGACTTGTGGTTGCCAGAATATTTAGAAAAGCAATATATGGTTGCGTTAAATACGAAATCCAATATTGTTTATTGTAATGCCTTTTTAGATAATGGCGTTTCTAGAGAAAAATTTGCAATGCCAGATGTTTCAGAGGACACCTACAAAAAATTAATTTTTTAAATAAATAGACAGAACTTATGTGGTTTAATAAAGTACTTTTAAGAATTATATATGTTTAAGATTTCAGTAATTATTCCAGTATTTAATGCTGAAAAGTATTTAAGAAAAGCAGTGGAATCTGCGATAGGATTAAGTGAGGTTGGAGAAATAATTTTAATAGAAGACCAGTCCCCAGACAATGCTTTTGCACTTGCTGTGTCTCTAGAACAAGAATTTGACAAAGTTAAACTCTTCCAGCATCCCGATAAAAAAAATCATGGTGCAGGCGCTTCCCGTAATTTAGGGATTCAAAAAGCTAGTTGTGAATATATTGCCTTTTTGGATGCTGATGATTATTACCTGCCAAACAGATTTTTTAAAGACAAATTAGTATTTCAAACTCATGATAATTGTGATGGGGTGTATAGCGCTGTTGGTACACACTTTTACTCACAGGAAGCTAAAAATGATTTTTTCGAAAAAGGTTTTGGCTATCAAGAAATACTAACCCTAACAGGTAAAGTAGAACCAGAGGCTCTTTTTTCAGTCCTTTTTAATAGGCATCAAAACATAATAGGAGAGTTTCACACCAATGGCATTACCTTAAAAAAATCTGTCTTTGAAAAAGTTGGTTATTTTAATACAGGATTAAAACTACGCCAAGACATTCATCTCTGGAAGCGCCTGGCAGGCTTTTGTTGTTTATATGCTGGTCATATTAAAACTCCCACTGCTATGCGCGGCATTCATAGCCAAAACAGGATGACGCGTGTAAAAGATCATGACCGATACCGCGACTTGTGGTGGCGCAGTTTAAAACGAGAATTTAAATCTAAAGCAATATCACAACATAAATTTAGAATATTCGAACAAGCCTATATCAATTACTATGCAGGACACTCTAATAAATGGATTGCTTTAAGAGTATTGTTGTGGCAATGTTTAAAATACCCTAAAACCATCGCTAAAGCCTATGGAGATTTTGACTTTAATGTATGGAAAGTGTTTGGTAAAAATTGGTTGACCTTGCATACTATTTCATTCAAAAACAGGTTTTTGTTTAAAAATTTATGAAAGTTTTAATTGCTAATTTTATCACTAAAGGGAATCGGTATTTGATAGATTTCCAAAAAGGTCTTGAAAGCTATGCTGATGTTGTATGGGATTATGAAGAATTCTGGAAATGTGAAAATGATTATGATATAGTGCACATCCACTGGCCAGAGTTTTTATCCTATGAGGTTCAAAATTATCTTTGGACTACAGATCCTTTTCCAAAGCAATTATTTAATCAAATTGAAAATTGTTTAAAGTATTGGAAACAACATGCAACCATTATTTACACAAGACATAATCAACATCCGCATTTAAGACACGATAAAGATTATTTAAATCTATATCGAATGGTAACTTCCTATTGCCACACTGTAGTGCATTTTGCGAATTACAGTATTGAGCAATTTAAGTCATGGTATCCAGAACATCAAGGGATTACGCATGTAGTAATACCGCATCATAACTACGCTGCGATGAAAAACGTATCCAGCCAACATGAGGCGCGTCAACACTTAAATATAGACCTAGATGCCACAGTCATGTTGGTATTTGGAACAGTATTTGACCAAGAAAAGGCATTTATAAAAAAGGCACTAAGTTATATTCCTTCAAAGAAAAAAGTACTGTTGGCTCCCAGTTGGAAGGTTAACCGGCGTAAGATAGGTTACATAAGGTTGCGCGAATGGGTTTGGAGATTTGAAAAATGGTGGTCCAAACAAAATAAAAACTTTCAAATAGATAAAGGCTTTATAAAAGAGGATGACGCTCATTTTTATATAAACGCTGCTGATTTTATGTTAATACCTAGGCAAAAAGAACTTAACTCAGGCAATATTACATTGGGTTTCACCTTTGCTAAAGTTGTTTTAGGAAGACAAGGAGGCGATATTGGTGAACTTTTAAATGAGCACAGTAATCCAACTTTTAAAGAAGGCAACGATGAGAGTCTAAAGGAGGCCATAGAAGCCGCAATCCAACTTTCAAAAACCAATAAGGGGCAAAAGAATCAAGAATTAGCGATGAGTCAATGGGATGTAGCTACTATTTCCGAACATTACATCACTGCAATGTTGAAGGCCATGGAAAGAAAAAATCAAAAGCTATCTTAATAATAGAAGCCAATGACTAAAAAATTGAACCATCTTAAAAATATCGCCATGGTGGCCTATACCTTTCCACCGCTTAATTACAGTGGCACAGAACGACCTTTTCAATTTGCAAAGCACTTGCCAGAATTTGGTTACCTACCATTTATTATAAGTCAGGATAACTATATCAATTATCATATTGCTGCTAACGATTCAGAAAAGCTTGAACAACTCAACCCTAAAACTATTGTTTATAGATTAAAAACTATAAAATCACAGCTCGAGGACACTCGTATAATAAAGTGGTTTGATATTAGATTACAACATTTAACAGGAAAGGTTAAAATATTGTCTAGGGTCTTGTATATGCCTTTTCAATTGACAATTAGTTTGTTTGAGTGGGAGCTCCGCAGTGTGTTTAAAATTGTTTATTTAAAATGGACAAAGGGAATTACACTAATTTGGGCAACTGGTCCAGCTTGGCAGGATTTAACTGTGGGCTATTGGGCCTCTCGTTTAACGGGTTTACCTTACATTATGGATTTAAGAGATCCAATGACTTATGGTTTGTTATGGCAACCAAAAAATCTGAATGAATCTAAAAAGCTGTTTAAGCGAGAATACCGGTATTTAAAACATGCAAAAAAAGTTATTTTCACTAGTCCACTAACAGAAGAAAATTACATTGCTCGATACCCTGATATACTCAAGGGAAAAACTTTTAGCATTACCAATGGTTTTAATGTAGATTCATCAATAAATAACCATAATAAGAAAGAGAGAGATAAATTGATTATTAGTTACATTGGGAGGTTAACTAAAGGAATTCGAAATCCAGAATTCTTTTTGGAGGGCTTTAAAGAGGCTTGCAACAACTCTAATTTTGCTGACAATATAGAACTTAGAATGATAGGTTATATAGATGATTTTGTTGATATTATCGAATCTTGTAACAATCATGGTAACATTAAAATAACGAAGGTAGTTCCTAGAAAAGAGAGTTTGGAATTAATGATGGAATCTGATGTCTTACTTATTATCCAAAGTGTTGAAGGAGAGGGTAGTGATGTGATTTCTGGTAAATTATTTGAATATTTAAACGCTAGAAAATATGTGATTGGGGTCGTAGATGAACAGGGAGGAGACAGTTGGCTTATAAAACAAACAGGTTGCGGCACTGTAACTGGATTGGAAAAAGTTTCAAAAGTAGCAGAGGCACTTTTAAACGTCTATGATTTATGGGAAAATAAAAAACTCAGCGAGTTACATAATAAAGATTACAGCCAATTTAACCGAAGTTACTTAACCAAAAATTTGGTCGATATTTTCGACGAGTTATTAGAAAAGTCGTAATGGTATACACTAACTAAAAATTCAATGACATACCCATTAATTTCCATCATCGTTACCTTCTACAATCAGGCATATTACATAGCCAAAACTTTAGAAAGTATTAAATTACAAACCTATACAAATTGGGAATGTATTATTGTGGATGACGGATCTGAAGATGACAGTGCAGAGCTTATAAAAGAATTTATTAAATATGATAAAAGGTTTACGTATTTGGTCCAGGACAATCAAGGAGTTGCTAGAGCAAGAAACAATGGATTTGCTCTAGCAACAGGATGTTTTATTAATTTTATAGATGGAGATGACACCTTTTTACCTGATAAGTTGAAAGAGCAAATACAAGTATTTAAGGATAATCCTGAGATAGCAGTTTGTATTTGTGATCATCAATTTTATCTCGAAAAACAGGAAGTTTATAAATACTATGAGTTTGAAAAATTAACCATAAAACCCCTTGAGCAAATACTTTTTAAATGGCACAATGGGGTAGCTTTTCCTCCTCATGCAGCGTTATATAAACGTTCCCTTTGGGAAGACCAAAAAGCACCCTTTCCAGAAGATTACAACCACCGCTGTGAAGATTGGGTGTTTAACGTGCTATTAGCATTAAAGGATGTAAATTATTACATGCTAGATAAAGTACTTTGTAATTATCATATGGCAGCTACCAATTTTACTAATAATAATAAAAGTTTAACTACCGCGGCTATCAAAGCGGCGCTGTATTTAAAGTCAAAACTTCCAGAACAATATCAAGAAGATTTTATAGACACAACAATAGATAATAGTCTTAATATGTATTTGGAGAGTGAGAAAATCAATATTCTACAACAATCAGCAAATTGGCGTATTGCAAATGCTATTAGTAAACCATTTATAAGTTTTTTAAAACGTGTTAAAGAGTAAAAAAAAGCTACTTCATATTATACCTTATAATGAATTTATTCCTCCTAAAAATGGAGGTGCGATACGCTGTTATCATTTATGTACAGAGCTGGCTACATATTTTGATGTTACCCTAATTACTCTTCAGCCAGCAAGTAGCATAGATGATACTAATTTTAAAAACATTACAATACTTAACCCTGCAAAGCCTTTAAAGTTTGATGGCTTTAAAACTAAATTAATAAATGCCTTAAAATACCGTTGGTATATGGGCACCTTAAAAGGCCCTGCAGAGGCTACTGTTTTAGACTTTTACCCATTACTAAAACAGTTGTCTAAAACAGAAACTTTCGATTATATACTCATGGAACATTTATCTTCCATGGCGCTTGGTAAGGCTATAAAAAATTGGTGGCCAAATGCTTTGAGAATTGTAGACCAACATAATGTTGACCATTTGCTTTACAAGCAGAGTCATGACCTGAGAATCAAAAAAAATAAAAAAAAATTTAATAGATTAAAGTATCAAGAAAGCCATATGCATACCTATGCCGATTATTTTCTTGCTTGTAGCGCAAATGATGTGACAGAACTTTCACTTTTAAATAAAAATAGAATAAAAGGGGTAGTGGTACCTAACGGGACAACTCAAAAGAATTTTGTTCAAAAAGATTTCTCTGAGCCCAGCCTTATATTTTGTGGATCTTTAGATTATACGCCTAATAAAAACGGCTTATTATGGTTTTATGAAATGATTTGGCCTAAACTAAAGATGACTGTTAAAGGTATTACCTTAACAGTTATAGGTAGAAACGGTTTTGATATGGCATACGCACCATTAAAAATAGACCCGCAAATAAATTTTATAGGTGAAGTTAAAGACGTAACATCCTACTACAACAAAAACAACATTGCTATTGTACCTTTATTAGAAGGCAGTGGTACACGACTTAAAATTTTAGAAGCCATGAGTTTTGGCTTGCCAGTTATTAGTACCAGTATTGGCGCAGAGGGTATTAATTATACTTTAAATAAAAATATAATTATTGCCAATACTCTTGAAGAGTTTGAGTTGGGTCTAAAAGTATTAACGTCAAAAATAGACTTATCTAAAACCATATCAGAGAAAGCACTTCAACTAATCGATAAGAAATATCAGTGGTCAGTAATTGTAGAAAACATATATAAAAGTATTAAAGTTTCATAAAAATTTTGATGAATAAGACAACACTAAAATTAAAATTTGTCGATTTTTATGATGGTTTCGTTTGGGATAGCCATTGTTTATATAAATTTCTATTCAAACATTTTGAATTAGAACTATCTGACACTCCAGATCTTATCATTTATTCATGTTATGGTACAGAGTTTTTAAAATACAGTTGTCCTCGCATTTTTTATACTGCTGAGAATATACGGCCAGATTACAGGTTTTGTGATTTTGCCGTATCTTTTGATTATAATAATTACCCGAATCATTTCAGAATGCCTCTATATTCTGCATATTTTACAAATCAAAATTTAACAAAGAAAAGAGATGCAAAAGCGCTCCTACATAAAAAAAGAGGTTTCTGCTCTTTTGTAGTTAGTAATGCCAACGAGTCTGAAGAGCGCATAAGTTTCTTCCATGAATTATCAAAATACAAAGAGATTGCCTCTGGCGGTAAATATGCCAATAATGTAGGCGGGCCAGTAGAAAACAAACGAGACTTTATAAGTAAGTACTTGTTTAATATTGCTTTTGAGAATAGCTCGTACCCTGGTTACACCACTGAAAAAATTGCAGAACCATGGCTAGAGGGTTGTATCCCTATTTACTGGGGAGATCCAGAAATAGCCAGAGATATAAACCCAGATTGTTTTATCAATATGCATGATTTTACTTCTTTTGATGATGCTATTGAGTACATAAAAGGAGTAGACGCCTCACCAGAGTTGCAGATACAATACCTATCTGCTCCTTTTTTTAAAAATAATATAGTGCCAGAGCATTTAAAAGATGAGGTCATCGCGCAAAAGCTAAAATATTTTATTAACAAGTGTTTAGATGGTTTGCCAAAAAAAGCTGCTAAATTTTGGAATAAACCTTATTATTTCATCCGTAAAATAAGAGGGGGTAGTAGACTTATTAAATTAGAACTTAGATAATTAATTATGAAGAATAAAAATTCACATTTTAAGTTTAAGCTAAAGGTGAAATCTATCTTAGAACCAGTTTTTAGTAAACTAGGATTTGTTAGAAAGGATTTAATCACTTACTCAAACGGAACGGAAAACAAAGATTCACTCATAAGTAATTTTTTTAATATTCTTAAACAAAATAATTTTAAACCAAAACATATTGTTGATGTTGGTGCTAATAGAGGTTATTGGACAAAAGAAGTGATGAAGATTTTCCCAAATGCATATTATACATTATTTGAACCGCAGAGAGATTTACAAAAATATATGTCTGATTTTTTAGGTGGTAAAATAGAGTGTAATGCAGTTGGTGTTGGCAGCAGCTCTGGAACCTTTAAATTTACAATAGTTGACAGGGATGATAGTTGCAATTTTAGAATGTCAGAGGAAGAGGCCAATAAAAAAGGCATGAAACAAGTAGATATTGATATTGTTACTTTAAACAGTTTTTTTGCCAAAACAAATAAGCCAATACCAGATCTTATTAAAATTGACGCCGAAGGATTAGATCTTGACGTATTAAAGGGAGCTACAAATTTTTTGGGTAAAACAGAAGTAATATTAATAGAGGCCTCAGTTGCCTATGATGCTTTTAGTAATGATATTAAAACTGTTATAAATACAATGGATGCTTATGGGTATAAGCTTTTTGATATTACAGACTTAAATAGACCATTTTCAAATAAAGTACTTTGGTTAGTAGAATTGGCATTTGTACTTAAAAATGGCACATTAGATACTATAAAATGGCATAATAAATGATCAACGTTACCAAAACATTTTTACCACCACAAGAGCAGTACCAAGCTATTTTAAAAGAAGCCTGGGATGCTGGCTGGATGACAAACAGAGGAGTGTTGGTAAAGCGTCTAGAAGAGCAATTAAAACAATACCTTAATGTTCCTAATATAATAGCTACTACTAATGGGACATTACCTTTACAAATAGCCATAAAAGCGCTGGGCTTAACGGGAGAAATTATCACCACGCCCTTTAGTTATGTAGCTACTACAAGTAGTATAGTGTGGGAGGGTTGTACCCCTGTATATGTAGATATACACCCAGACTATTTAACCATAGACGAAACTAAAATAGAAGCGGCTATCACCCCAAACACAACGGCTATTATAGCTACTCATGTTTTTGGCAACCCTTGCGCTTTAGAAGAGATTGAGGTTATTGCAAAAAAACATAAGCTTAAAGTGATCTATGATGCTGCCCACTGTTTTGGGGTAACTTATAAAGGAAAAAGCATTTTTGAGTATGGAGATATAAGCACCTGTAGTTTTCATGCTACCAAGCTATTTCATACCGGGGAAGGTGGCGCATTATTTACCAATAGCCCAGTGCTGCAAGAAAAGCTGTTTTCTTATCATAATTTTGGGCATGATGGGCCGTATCATTTTAAAAGTATTGGTATTAATGCAAAGATGTCTGAGCTGCAAGGGGCAATGGGATTGGCTGTTTTACCCCACATGGAAACCATACTTACACAAAGAAAAAAAGTGACAGACTATTACAATAAGTATCTTGATTTTTCAAAAGTTAAACCGCTTAAATTAAGGGCTAATACGAGCTGGAATTATAGCTACTACCCAGTTATTTTTAATAGTGAAACACAACTTTTAAGGGTAGAAAAAGCCCTGAATGAAAACAACATTTATCCAAGACGTTATTTTTACCCTAGTTTAAACACCATAGAGTATGCAACGGGAGCTTCAATGCCAATATCTGAGGCTATTGCTTCAAGGATTATGTGTTTGCCTTTGTATGTTGGATTGAAGACCTTAGAGTTAGAAAAAATAATAGCATTAATTAACGAGTTGTCATGAAGGCAGCAATCATGCAACCTTACATATTTCCCTATATTGGTTACTTTCAATTAATAGACGCAGTTGATACGTTTGTATTTTATGATGATGTTAATTTTATAAAAAGAGGTTGGATTAATAGAAATAAGCTATTAGTTAATGGTGAAGAACATATGTTTACTGTTGCTTTATCCAATGTCTCCCAAAATAAATTGATAAACGAGATATTAATTTTGAATAAATCAGATAGTCAAAATCAATTATTAAAAACATTAAAACATAATTACAATCAAGCGCCTAATTTTAATATAGTCTATTCTTTGGTAAATGAAATTATTAGTAAAGAAAATAATATAACAATTGCAGATTTAGCAATAAATAGCGTGTTATGCATCTCAAAATTTTTAGAATTAAATACAACTTTTGAAAAAAGTTCAATTAGTTATAAATTAACAAAAGGACAAGAAAGAGCTGATAGGCTTATAAATATTACAAAAGAGAAAGGTTGTGATTTTTATGTTAATCCTATAGGTGGTCAAGAATTATATAACAAAGATTATTTTATAAAAGAAGGTGTGTCTTTAAAATTTATAAAGAGTGAATTTAAAGAATATAAACAATTTGAAAACCAACATGTAAAAGGGTTATCAATAATAGATGTTTTAATGTTTAATTCTAAAGAAGAAACCATAAAACTAATACAAAACTATAAATTAATATAAAATGGCAAAAGTTATCATTTTTGGAATTTTAGATACAGCTGAACTAGCACATTATTACCTTGAAAATGATAGTGATCATGAAATTGTTGCATTTACAGTTTCAAAAGATTACTTAGAAACAAAAGAGTTTAAAGGATTACCTGTAGTGCCTTTTGAAGATATAGAAACCATTTACCCGCCAAATAAATATCATTTGTTTGCGCCAATGACAGCAAAGCAAATGAATCAATTAAGAGAAAAGATTTATTTAGAAGGAAAATCAAAGGGTTATAAATATATATCTTACGTAAGTAGTAAAGCAACTGTTTTTGATAATGAAATTGGTGAAAACTGTTTTATACTAGAAGATAACACAATACAACCGTTTACTAAAATAGGTGATAATGTAGTTTTGTGGAGTGGAAACCATATAGGACATCATGGAGAAATTAAAGACCATGTCTTTTTTACCTCTCATGTTGTTATGTCCGGGCATTGTGTTATTGAGTCAAATTGTTTTTTTGGTGTTAATTCTACAATTAGAGACTATTCTCATCTTGCTAAAGGTACCTTGTTGGCAATGGGTGCTAGCCTAACAAAACAGAGAACTGATGAGTGGGGTATTTATGTTGGTAATCCAGCAAGAAAAATAGAAGGTAAGTTAAGTTGTAAAATGTATTAATTATGCAGTGGAAAAAGAAAGGACTTATATTTAATCCAGAAAAAAACAATTCTAATTGGATTAAAGATTATGCCGCCTTACCAGTTTGTGATTTGGTTTCTAAAGATTTATTGAGAATCTATTTTTCTACAAGAGATGAAAAAGGAAGAAGTATTCCTACTTTTATTGAAGTTAATCCTGGAAATCCAAAGGAGATTTATAAAACACACTCTAAACCAATATTAAAACTAGGAGAACAAGGGTGTTTTGATGATAATGGTATAATGCCTTCCTCAATAGTAGAAAATAATGGAAAAAAGTATTTGTACTATATTGGATGGAATCCTCAAGTAACTGTTTCTTATAGGTTATCAATAGGTTTAGCTATAAGTGATGATGGCGTAAATTTTAAAAAATATTCCAAAGGACCTATATTGGATAGAGATGTTAATGAACCTTTTTTTAATACTGCTCCCTATGTAATAAAGGAAGAGGAGATTTGGAAGATGTGGTATGTATCATGTACAGGTTGGAAGAACATAAAGAATTGGCCAGAACCTTTTTATTTAATAAGATATGCTGAATCTAAAAATGGAATTGATTGGGTGAGGAAAAATGTAGAATGTATAGGTTATGATGAATTTACAGATGCAATAGGAAAGCCTTGTGTTTTTAAAGAAAATCACTTGTATCATATGATTTATTCTTACAGAAATTCTTTAGATTACAGAAAAGATTCAACTAAGAGTTATAGGTTAGGTTATGCTACATCGAAAAATGGCATCTATTGGGATAAAAAAGATAATCAGATAAATTTAAAAGAACCAGCAGATGATTGGGAATCTTTAATGCAGGAATATAGTTCAACATATATTTTTCAAGGGAAAAGGTATTTAATTTATAATGGTAACGGTTTTGGAAAAACAGGTTTTGGTTATGCTGAACTTAATGGAATAATATGAAAACAAAATATATTCATATAGGTTTGCCTAAGAACTTATCTACTACTTTACAAAGAGATTATTTCAATGTCCATCCTGAAATTCATCATTTGGGTGTTGGTGTTGGCTCTAATATTGATTATGTTAACTCAAAAATTTCTTCTGCTTGTGAAAATCATTTTCAGTATAGCAAGAATTTCTCTTACCTTAAAAGAAAAGGGGATATTCGAAAAGCTTTTAATTTTGAATTTGAAGTGTTTAATAAAGATGAAACAAAAAAGGCTTGTGGAATATCTTTAGAACTTTTATCATTTACTTTTACACCTGATCAAATAGAAATAGAGGAAAAAGCGAAGAGAGTTTATGAAGCATTTGGAAAAAATACAAAAATTATTCTAATTGTTAGACAGCAATTTGAGTTAATAGAATCTTTATATAAAGAGGCTATTAAAATTGGGTATTATGGGACATTTAATGACTATTTAGAATATATATATATATCTAGGGATAGAAATTTTATTTTTGATTTTCAATATGATTATTTAGTAGAAGTTTATGCTAAGTATTTTGGTAAGGATAGTATTGAAATTTTGATTATTGAGGATTATCGTGATAAAAACGGAAGTTTAATTTTTAAAGGAAACGAGTGTTTATTAACTAATAAATTATCCGATATTTTAGGGGTGTCAAAACAAAAACTAAATTTGGGACACTTTAACCCCCCTCTTTCTTTGTCTGAATTACAAAGAATGATGGAATTGAATTTAGAAAGGCATCATGGGATAGGAAATCAGGCATACAGTACTGCAACGAATTTTCATAGATTAAAAGATTATTTTAAAGATGAGTTAAAAATTCATGTTAAGGATCAGTATTTATTTAAAGATGCGAGAATAAAAAATCAGCACATTGAAACCTCTAAAAATAGTGTAGATTCAAGTAGGGTTATTAAATTTGAATATCCAATTCACATAAAGGATTTTTTAGAAGATTTATTTTTTCAAGCTAATAAACGTTTTCAAGAAATAATGAACATTAAATTACCTGATTCATACTTTAAGAAATGATTTTAAAAAAACCTTTTGTTAGTATTTCTGTTACAACTTTTAATCAAAAAAATTACATAAAAGATTGTTTAGATGGCATTTTAAACCAACGAACCACGTTTCAATTCGAAATCATTTTAGGAGAAGACCAAAGTAACGATGGTACTAGAGAAGTTTGTCAAGATTATGCTAAAAGATACCCAGAAAAAATAAAACTTTTTTTGCGGAGTCGAAAAGATGTAATTTATATAAATGGTAATGCTACAGGGCGTTATAATTTTTTAGAAAATTTAAAAGCTTGTCGAGGTAAATACATCGCCCTCTGCGAAGGCGACGACTATTGGACAGACCCTTTAAAACTGCAAAAACAAGTTGATTTTTTGGAGGCAAATGAAGATTATGCTATTTGTTTTCATGATGTTCTAGAGTTTCATCAAAACACAAGTTTCTTTAAAGACGATTATATGAGTATGCATAATAAAGAAACACATTTTGATAGTCTAAAAATTGCACGAGGTAATTTTATACATACGCCATCTGTTGTACTTCGTAATGATTTTGAGATACCTAATTGGTTTTTAGAAGTTGTTTTGGGAGATTGGTCACTTTACCTACTGCAATTAAAAGGAAGAAAAATAAAAAGGTTCAAAGAAAAGATGGCAGTTTATAGAGTGCATGATCAAGGGGTCTGGACAAAAAAAGAAGGTTATGAGTCAGAGAGAGATATGGCGCTCACTGCAAAAATAATTTTAGATAACTTACAACTATCCTCAGAGGTAATAAGTGCTCTTCAAGAGTTTTATAATCAACATTATAATGCCTATATTTTAGCTAAAGGCAATGGCTTAAGTCAATTAAAAAGGTATATAAAAAAAAATATTAAATTTATTATTGGTTATAATAAGTGGCAAAAATACTAAGTTGCTTTAGTTTAATATATTGTTGTTGTTTTAAATCTTTTTAATTCAATAAAACTTGAAGACCTTCTCATTTCATTTAAAAAATTTTTAGTTAATGAAAAATAAGCGTTGCGCCATAATTATTCCACTTTATACATTAAACTTATCAAAGAATGAAATGATATCCTTGAAACAAGGGTTTACACAACTAGCCAAATATGATATTTATTTTGTTGTACCAAATGATGATAGGGCTGTAGAGATTCCAAGAAGTTTATTACCCTTAAAACCAAAAGCTACAATTACATTTAATGCAAATTACTTTAAAAGCATCACAGGGTATAATCGTTTAATGATGTCGCCTAATTTTTATAATGCTTTTAAAGGTTATGAGTATGTACTTATTTATCAAACTGATGCCTATGTTTTCTCCGGTAATCTAGACTACTGGTGTGAAAAAGGCTATGATTATGTTGGCGCCCCTTGGTTTAAAACAAAAGAGTATCAAAGTGATTTAGAAAAAGCATTTATTGGTGTTGGCAATGGCGGCTTGTCATTACGTAAAACAAATTCGATGTTAAAGGTGTTGAACACCTTTAAATATATCTATTCATCGAAGGAATGTATTCAATTTTTAAAAAGCAAAAAAGATGTTGGAACCATCAAAAAGATTTTAAGCCTAATCAAATCATTTACTGTATCTAACAACTTTCATCATTTATTCAATAACTTCGGAAACAATGAAGATTATTTTTGGGGAATTTATGTGCCAAAAAGTTTTGCATGGTACAAAACACCTGATATGACAACAGGATTACAATTTAGCTTTGAAAAACGTGTAGCAGAATCCTATGAATTAAATAATAAATCTTTACCCATGGGTTGCCACAAGTGGTGGAATGATGATGTTATTGACTTTTGGAAAGTACATATTCCTTTTCCCAAAGATGCAAAACAAAAAAATGCAGAATAAAAATCCTACAGTATCAATCCTTACCACCGTTTACAACCGCGAAAAGTACATTGCAGCTTGTATAGAAAGCGTTTTAGCTTCTACTTACCAAGATTGGGAACTGATTATTGTAGATGATGTATCTACTGATACTTCTTTAGCTATTGCTAAAAGCTATGAGGAAAAAGATGCTCGTATCAAGGTATATGTTAATGATAAAAACCTAGGTGATTACCCCAACCGCAACAAAGCGGCATCTTATGCGAAGGGCAAGTATATAAAGTACCTTGATGCCGATGATTTTATCTATCCTCACGGCCTAGAAATTATGGTCCAGACCATGGAGCAGTTTCCTGAGGCTGGCTTAGGTATTTCTCAAAAAGTGGTAGAAGATGTAAAACCCTATCCATTTATTATGCAACCCAAAGAAACTTTTACCCGTGAGTTTTTAATGCGCGGTGTTTTGGGTATTGGGCCAACAGCTACTATTATTAGGAGAGATGCTTTTGAGAAATTAGGAGGTTTTACCGGTACACGTTATATTGGTGATACAGAAATGTGGTATAAACTTGCCCTGGTTTACCCTGTGGTTAAAATGGAAGATGAACTTATATTTTGGAGACAACATGATGAGCAACAAATAGTTTTTGAAAAAAAAGATGCTAATGTTTTGAAAATGAGGTATCAAGTAACCCGAGATGTTTTAAAACTTGCAAAAAAGCTATTCACAAAAGTAGAGTTTTCAAAAGCTTTAAATAGTATTCAAAATAAATATGCTATAACTATTTGGCGTTTAGTAGTTATAGATTTTAAATTTAAAAGAGGTTATAATATGTTTATATCCTCTGATTTAAAAATATTAAATATGTTGAGAGTTTTATTTAAATAATTTATGATTCTCGTAAAAACTAAATATAAAGTTTCTATCATAATCCCATTGCATAACGCAGAAAGCTATATTGGTGAAGCTGTAGACTCTTGTCTTAACCAAACATATGCCAATATAGAAGTTATTGTTGTAGAAAACGGATCTAATGATGGTAGTTGGAATATAATAAGTAATTACAAAGACCCAAGAATAAGTCGCTTTCAAATAGAAGCATCAAGTGCCACTGTGGCGCGTAATTTTGGCTATTTAAAATCTGTAGGTGATTACATTATGTTTTTAGATGCCGATGATGTTTTATCATTAGATAAAGTTGAAAATCAAATGGCATTATTTAAGGTGTTTGGTAATGATGTTTTAATTTCATGTGCTTGGGGGAAATTCACTAATGATATTTCAAAGACTTCATTTGTGCTTCAAAAAGTTTGGAATGATTTGTTGCCCGTAGATTGGTTGGTTACATCATGGGCTGGAGGCGGTATGATGCAAACTGCTTGCTGGTTAACTCCTAAAGGTTTAATTGAAAAAGCCGGATTGTGGGATGAAACGCTCAAATCAAATCCAAATGATGATGGTGATTTTTTTTCTAGGGTTATTCTGAGTGCTAAAAAAGTACATTTTTGTAAGAAATCTAAGGTGTATTATCGTACAGAAATTAATAATAGTCTGTCCACTAAAATAAGCGAAGAAGCAAAATATTCATTATTACACACCTTAATAAATTATGAAAATAATATTTTAACAAAAGAAAATTCTAATAGAGTTCGGTTAGCTTTGGCTTATAATTACCTATACTTTATCTATAGATTTTACCCAAAGCCACAAGATCTTATTTCAGTAGCAAAGGAAAAAATCACTAATTTGAAAGTTGATGTTTTGCCGTTAGTTGGAGGGAATAATTTCAAAAAAACATCAAAAATGTTTGGATTTTACAATGCATTAAGATTAAGACAGTTAACTAGAAGTTTAAAATCATGAAACTATCCTACATCTCAAATATTAAATTATCTGAATCTAGTGGAGGAATGTCTGGGATTAATAATGCGTTACATAATCAGCTAAACAAGCATTTTGAAATCTGTGACTATAGTTATATTAACCCAAAATCTGATGTAATCTCCAAAATCAAATCAAAAATATTTAGATTGATTGGCTTAAAGGGGATTTACCATTTTTTTTCTAATAAGCGCCTCAATGCAATCAATAAGGTGTTTCAAGATCAAAAAGAATCCTGCGATGCTTACTTTTTCTTTGGGTTCACCTCCTGGATTAGCACAAAACCATCTAAGCCTTATTATTGTTACAACGATGCTTGCTTTGCAACCTATGTTGATATTTATAATAATAAATCTGAATTCTCAGATGAGGATTTAAAACGTATTTATGATAAAGAAAAAAAATGGCTACAGAACGCACAACTTGTTTTCTTTAACTCAGATTGGGCGTTAGAGGAAACTAAAAATGCCTATGGTTTATCCGGTAAAAACTTTATTAATATCGGATTTGGTGGCTTTATAGAAATCCCTAAACAGGATACATACAAAGAAGGTTTTAACTTCCTTTTTATTTCACGTGAGTTTTTACCAAAAGGTGGTGAAATTGTTGTGAATGCTTTACAACAAGTTAGAAAAATATATCCTGAAGCTCATTTGTGGATTGTAGGAGATAAACCATCGCAAAAAGTATTAGAAATTGAAGGTGTAGTTTATAAAGGTTTTTTTGATAAGTCTGATACAATGCAATATGCAACATTATTGACTATTTTTTCCGAAGCCTATAGTTTAGTGCATCCAACCCTAAAAGACACAACTACTTTGGTGATTACAGAAAGTGCCTATTTCGGATGTCCCGCGATTAGTTCGAATCGTTTTGCTATTCCTGAATTCATAAAACACAAAGAAACAGGTCTCTTATTGGATAATCCCAGGGATGCTAATGAATTGGCTACAAAAATGCTTTGGTTGATTGAGAATCTAGAAGCCTATCAAAATATGCGTCAAACCGTCAGGGCTTTTGCGATTGAAAACAATACTTGGGCTAAAGTGGGAGACCGCTTTGAAAACCTTATAAAAGCCTAGCATGAAAGTCCTCTATGTCGGTCAATATTCAGACGGTACCACCTCAAAAATGCGTTGTAAGGTGATCCAAAAAATCCTGAAACCTAGTATTTTTCAGGTAATAGATGCCAATATTCCATTTTATAAGACTCACAGACTTTTGCGTTCTTTCGGTTTCCGCTATAAGAAAGGACCGCTCATAAATAATATCAATAAATATATAATAGCAGCACTTAAAGAGGTAACTTATGATTTAATATGGGTAGATAAAGCCGTGTTTATAACTCCCAAAACCACAGCTTTACTGCGGTCAAGGACCAAAAAGCTCATCCATTACACTCCAGACCCTGCTTTTACATTTCACAAATCAAGGTTGTTTTTAAAATCATTACCCTATTACGATTTTCTTGTTACTACCAAATCTTATGAGTTAGAGCATTACTATAAATACATCAAAACCGAGAAGGTACTATACGCCACCCAGGGCTTTGATGCAAAATTACACAAACCAAGTAAACAACTTTTTTCTAAAAAAGAAGGCTTTGTATTTATTGGGCATTATGAAGACCAGCGTGCTGTTGTCTTAGAAAAACTATTACAAAACGATATTAAAATTACTTTGGCAGGTATTAAATGGTATCAGTTTGCTAAAAAACATCAAAACAACCCAAACTTAATTTATCTTGGAAATGGCGTCTATGGTGAGGATTATGTTAAAACGCTTCAAAAGGCAAAAATGGCCTGGGGCGCTCTTAGTAAATGGGTGCCAGAATTACACACCACACGTACTTTTGAAATACCAGCCTGTGGCACCGCATTAGTAACAGAGCGTAACACAGAAACCCAGCTATTTTTTAAGGATGATGAGGCTATTTTTTATACCAATGAGAATGACCTCATAGAAAAGATTACATTTTTCATGAATAATGACAAACCTCTTGAGGTATTAACAAAAAAAGGTACTTCTAGAGCAGTTACAAATGCTTATGATTACAATTCTATTTTAAACGCTATTTTAAAAACTATTTTAGATTGAAGAGGCTCGCTGTTGTTCATTATTTACCATTAGAGTTTTACCCACCGGCGGTAAACTTTTTAAATGCCATAGCAAAAAAAGAACTATTTAATACCAAGGTCTGGACAACTCATAACAACAAAAAGCGCAAAGTATATAAAAACCCAACCCTATCATCAATTTCAAGAACAATTGCTCCTAAAAAAAATGACTATAAGGGCTTTAGATTACTAAAATACCTTTTGTTTAATTTTAAAACCTTCATGGGCCTCTTGTTTTTTAATCCAGAAGTCATTTTGTATTACGAGAGCTATTCTGCAGGCCCCGTTTATTGGTATTTAAAATACTTTAGCACTAACAAACGATTATTTATTCATTGCCATGAGTATTTTGACCCTCAGTGGTATGCAAAAGGGATGTCTTTAGTTAAGTTATATCACACCTATGAGAAAAAGTACTTATATCCAAATGCCGCTTGGATTTCTCATACCAACGCTCAAAGAGTGGCATTTTTTTTAGCAGATCATCCAAAATTATCCTCTGAGGTTTTAAAGATTATGCCAAATTACCCTCCCAAAATCTGGTCATCTCAAGTTAATGGCAAAAGCAAAGCCTCTAAAGATATTATAAGAACTGTCTATGTAGGTTCGCTCTCATTAAAAGA